>Ga0208244_100220_pt1 | contig 69649 bp, 65 predicted proteins | sample SubbioCR12Aug_5A_FD_184828 | JGI IMG/M metagenome (GOLD analysis project Ga0208244, IMG submission 184828) | Serpentinite rock and fluid subsurface biosphere microbial communities from McLaughlin Reserve, California, USA - CR12Aug_5A (SPAdes) | ecosystem: Environmental > Terrestrial > Deep... | reverse complement strand
CCCGCCGAAAATGGTCGAAAGCGTCTCGACTTCCGGCTTGCCAACGTGCGCCAGCGCAAAGGGGACGGCTTGCAGCCAGAGCGCTTCGGGGCCAAATTTGCGGGCGTAGCCGAACAAAATCCAGCCGCGAAAGAGAAATTCCCAACCGATTAATTCCAGAAAGGTGTAAAGCGGCAGCGGCAGGGGGCCATCCAGGAGCGGCGCGTAATAGTCCTGCATGGAGGTGTCGCCGCGCAGCAAAAGCCACAGGAGGAGGGTCATGCCTGCACAGGCGGCCAGGGTCAGCGATAATCCCCACTTCCAGTCGCCGAGGCGAAAACCATACTCAGCGGGCGATTCGCGGAATATAAAAATGATGATGAATAACGGCACAACCAGGTACAACAAGACACGGTCATAGGCCTTGAGCGGCGTCAGGCGATGATAATAATCCACCATCAGGAGCAGGGTCGAGACGATGGTAATGGTGACAATTTTCCAGTCGAAGCGCGGAAAGATAATGTGTTTATTCATACAGAGTTAAAGCGCTTACGCTTCACCCATCATTAAAAAGGGTTAGCAAATCGCTAATCTGCTTCTGGAGTGCTGGAACATCATGGACAGCCGTTGACCAGACAATTTGCCAGTTTACTGAAAAATATTCATGAACGGCTATGTTGCGAAACCCGATAATATCCACCCATGGGATTTCGGCATGGCTTTCGCAAAACTCATCAGGCAAGCGCGCAGCAGCCTCTCCTATAACTATCAACTTCTGTAATATTGCGGACTGACGCATTTCATCGTCCAAAAATGTTTCAATTTCCACACCATCGCAAAAACGGGCGATTGCGCTGGCCGCTTCAACAATATCAGTCAGGTATAGTTTTTCAGGCCGCATAGAGTTCCCTGGCTTCGGCCAAAATTGTCTCGCGAATCACCGGTTTTAAACCATCCTGCGGAACCAGGTCAACGGAAGCCTGAAGCATTTCTGCCAATTCGCGCTTCATCCTGCCAAGCGTTAGAAATCCGACCTGGGCCCCCGGCTGGAAGGCCACCAACAAATCTACATCGCTGTGTGGGCCAGCCTCCCCCCGCGCAAAGGAGCCAAACAGCGCCAATCGGCGTACCTGGTATTGCCGACAGAAAGCCTGCAATTTTTCGCGAGGGATTCGAATATTTTTCATAATCTAATTATACCCGCCAGGGGAAGAACTCAATACGGAAAACCGGTTTTGTTGCCGCCCGGACCCAGCAGTTGGGAGAGTTGCGGCCAGTCGCGCAGGAGCTCATGTCCCCAGGCGAAGAAAAGCAGGATGACGGCAACCAAGGCCAAACTGAGAGCCAACTTCCCGGCGCGGGATGCAGTCCAATTAGCGCGCAAAGAGTCCCAGCCGCCGCGCCAGCACACGGCGGCCAAAATCGCCAACAGCGGAATCAGGTTGTAGTGGAAGCGTTCTTCGGCCAGCAGGGCGATGTGCGGCAGGGTGTAACCAAATACGGCCAGGGGCAGGATGAACGTATCGCGCCGCCAGGGCCACAAGGCCAGTCCAAAGGCGGCAGAGGAGGCCAAAACGACCCAGGGAGATAAGAGCAGCACGGAAGCCAGCGAAAGCCAGGGCTGGGGAATATAGCCGAAGAAGTTGTTCGAGTAGAAGTATTGCAGGGCACGGCGCTCGAGGCCGAAGAAATGCCCGACGCGGGCAACCGGGAGTTGGATGGCCGCGCGGACAGGGTCAGCCTGGATGAATTCGAGTCCTTTTTGAACCCCGACCCGGTCGCGCTCGGCGTCGTCGAGGTAGGGAATCAGGTCGAGCGAGATACCATACTGGAAGGTTCCGCTGCTTTCGGGGTGGAAACTGACGTACAGGGTATAACCCATGGCAGTCTCGATGCCCATCGGGCGTTCATAGAGCAGGGAATTGCGAATCACCCAGGGGGAAATCGTCAGGGCCAGGGTCAGGGCCAAAAAAACGATATTCTTGCGTTCGCGCAGGTAAAAAAAGCCCCAGAGTATGACCAGGCCGCCGAATGCCAGGATCACGCTGCGGGTCAGCGCGGTCAGCCCGAGCAGCAGGCCCGAGAGCAGGAAAAAGCGGGTCGAACCAGTTTGAACTGCCAGCGTAAGCGCAAGCACCGATCCCAAAAATAAAACATAAAACAGGTTTTCGGTCGCCAGCGCGAGCGGATAGATGACCAGCATGGGATAGAGGGCGACTGTCCAGGCGGACAGGATGGCGATGCGCTGCTGTTCGGGGAAGAGGCGGCGGGACAGGGCGAAGGTCAGCGGGACGAGGGCGGCGTTGAGGAAGGCCTGGACGAGGCGGGCGATGAAGAAACGCTCTTCAGTGACGCCAAAGATGAAGTAGATGAGGGAAAGGAAGGCGGGGTAAAGTGGCGGGCGGAAGGAGGTCAGCACGCCGCGCGGGTCGTAATCTTCGGGGATTTGGAAATCGAGGGTTTTGAAGTAATCTCGGACGAGGTACAGGTCGTCCTGGGCGTACCAGCGGTAGCCTTCGCCGGCGACGATGGAACGCGCCAGCATGTCGTATTGGAACATGTCGTCGAGGCCGATGGGCATGGCGCGCAGGGCGATGACGAGGGCCAGGCGCAGGGCCAGGGCGACGAGGAAAATGAGCAGGATGGGGGATTCTTTTATCACCGGGTTTATGGAAGATCAAGGCATAAAATCTGTTCACGCAAAGCCGCAAAGAGCGCAAAGAAAAAATTTGCGGGCTTTGCGGCTCCCTGGCACTGCCCGCCACCGTTCGTGCCGCGAGCACGCCGGTGCGAGACGGCAGGGCAAGTGTTGCGCGAAAGTACGCTTCTTTATCTATAAGTTGGCTGTACTATCGCCGGGGCTGATTGGATACCCACAGGTAGCCATCTTCGATTTTGGTATCGTACACCGGCAGGGCTTTTTGGCGGGCGATTGCACCCAGAACGCGGCCAATGCCGGGCGGCCAAGGACTCCACTCTTTCACATCGCCGCTTTTCAGGTCGAAGGCCGAATGGTGAAACGGGCAAATAATGCCGTAGTCTTCGGTCACGCGCCCATCCTTGAGCGGGAAGCGCATGTGCGGGCAGGAATTTTCAACGGCAAAAATTTCACCTTTCACGTTGAGCACCAGCACCCGGCGCAGGCCAACTTCGACAATACGGCGCGCACCATCGGGGAATTCAGTGAGGGGGAAGAGTTTTTGCATATTGTCCATGGGTCACCTGTAAGATTCAGGAGGTCGAGTAACCTGGAGCGATTTTTACACAAGGCGTATCAAGATCGGGAGTGTTGACTTCAAGATACGCTGCGCTACTCGCAAACGAGTCTCGATACGGCAAAAAACGCCTACTCGACCCTCGGGCTGCTACGAGAGCAATTCTTCAAAAATCGCGCGGGCTTTGGGGGCGTCGGCCTTGCCGCCCATTTTTTTCATCAACTGGCCCACAAACCAACCCATCAGGCCGACTTTGCCGGATTTGTAAGATTCAACCTCTTTCGGATTTTCGGCCACGATGGATTCGGCCGCCGCGCGAAGGGCGGAATCATCACTCACCTTGGCCAGGCCTTCCGCTTCGACAAACCCGTCCGGCGACTGGCCGGTGCGGTTGACCTTTTCGAGCAAGGATTTGCCAGTATTTGCATTAATCATATCATCATCTACCAATTTGATGATTTTTGCCAGGTATGCCGGGGTGAGTTTGAGTTCGCCAGCCGTCAAACCGGATTCGTTGAGCAGGCGCATGACATCGTTCAGCAGCCAGTTCGAGGCCCGTTTGGGGTCGCCGCCATAAGCCGCAATGACCTGCTCGAAATAATCGGACAGACTGCGTTCGCCGGTCAGGATGTCGGCGTCGTATTCAGGCAAGCCATACTCACTGATGAAGCGGACGCGACGCGCCAGCGGCAGTTCGGGGAAACCGGCCAGGATTTCGGTTTTCCATTCGCCCGAAAGGTAAACAGGCAACAAGTCGGGTTCGCGGAAGTAGCGGTAGTCAGCCTCGGTCTCTTTCGAGCGCATTTTCTTGAGCGACTGGCTGTCCTCGTCCCATTCGAGCGACCAGGATTCGATTTTGCGTCCGGCGGCGTATTCAACCTTCTGGCGCTCGACTTCCTTCGTAATCGCGGCACGCACGGCTTCGATGGAATTGACGTTTTTGATTTCGGTCTTGGTGTTCAGATAGTCCGCGCCGACCGGGCGAATCGAGACGTTGGCGTCACAGCGCAGGTGGGCCTTTTCCATGTCGGCTTCCGAGATACCGATCCAGCGCAGCAATTGGCGCAGGCGGGTGACGTATTGGGCGGCTTCATCGGCGGAGCGCAGGTCGGGCTCGGTGACCATCTCGATCAGCGGCACGCCGCAACGGTTGAAATCAATCAGGCGGCGGCTGTAACCGCCAACCGATTCGTTTTTGGTCTTGCCCGCATCTTCCTCGATGTGCAGTTTGTGGATGCGCACCCGGCGCACATAGGCCGGGGCATCGCCGCTGGCGGGTATGGGCAGGTCGAGCCAGCCGCCTTTTGCCAGCGAGCAGTCGAACTGCGAAATCTGGAAGCCCTTGGGCAGGTCGGGGTAAAAATAGTTTTTGCGGTCGAAATACGAGACCGGCGGCGTGACGGCGTTCATTGCGGCTGCCAGCAAAACGCCTTTCTCGACCACCGCCCGGTTCAGGACGGGCAGCACACCCGGCATCCCGGTACAGACCGGGCAGATGTTGGTGTTGGGCGCGTCGTTCCACGAATCGGCCTTGCAGGCGCAAAAGATTTTGGTCCGGGTATTGAGTTGGATGTGGGTTTCGAGACCGATGACGACTTCGTAATCCATGCAGGACAATCCTTTCTATTTTTGCGCTGCGTCTTCCTGTTTCGCGCCAGTCCAGCGCGCAGCCAGGCGGGCAAAGATGGGATAGTTAAAATCGCGCCCCAGCAGGGTTTGCAGTCCGGCCCACTGCCCAAAGATGTGATACAGAGGCCCAAGCATGACGCCGACCGCCAGCATGCACAAGCCGACCAGCGCCATGACCGCCGTGACCGGGTTTATCCAGTCCCCTGCAGGGCCAGCCCCAGATGAGAGAACCGCCAGCATAAACGGCAGTATCAGAACAAGCGGGATAAGATGCAGGGCTGTGTACAAAACCGAGCCAACCGTCTGGTAGGCCACTGTCTGGGCAGAGTGGAAGCGCAGGAAGGCCGAACGCTTGCCTTCCGTCATCCACAAACCGAGCGGGCCAAGCAGTCCGTAAAAGGGGAAAATGACCGCGAAATGGCCCATCGCAACGGCGAACCGCTCTTCATGAGTCCGGTTTAGCGGGGCGTCGGGAGAAGCCGGGTCGTAGGCAATATACTTCGCCAATCGTCCACCCAGGAGCGGAAAGCGGAAATCCCGCCCAAAGGCACAGGCAATCGCCGCCACAGCCGCCAGCAGGTTGTAAACCATAAACAGGCCCGTCACGCCGATGGAAAAGACAAAGAGCAGGCCGTTCGCGGCTTCGAGCCCAATGGGCGTAATGGCGTTTATTATCGTCACCCCGAGCAGCAGGAAAACCGCCAGGGCCAGCATGGTCAAAGCCCAGAGCGTGTACCCCAACGATTGAAAGGCATAGGCCTGCAAGGTCTGGAAGGCGACAAAGCGTGAATTCTTGCGCTGTTCGGCCCATAGCAGGGCAGGCAGGGGCAGGCCTAGTCCGTGCACCAGGGCGGCCAGGTGCGCCAGGACAGCCAGGATGCGTTCTTCGCCGGTTGCTTTGGTGGGAGTCGTCATCGTCTACGCCGTCACAGGGGGTTTGGCCTGCCGCCAGGCTTCAGCCTGGGTCGCTATTTCATAAGCGCGGCTGGCGCGCAGGATGACATCTTCGGAAAAATCGGGGCCGAGGAACTGGATTCCAATCGGTAGGCCGTCGGTGTCCAGCCCGGCGGGGATGGAAATCCCCGGCACCCCGGCGTGGTTGCCAGGCACGGTCAACTGGTCGGCATACTGCATCAGCACCGAGTCACCGTACAGGCCGCCGATGGGGAAGGCCGAAGTCGGGGTGGTCGGGGTCAGGAGCAAATCCACTTTGCCGAAGGCTTCGTCAAAGTCACGGCGCAGGAGCGAGCGCACCCGCAAGGCGCGGTTGTAATATTGCTCACTGTACTGGGCGGCAGAGACATACATGCCCATCAGGATGCGTAGTTTGGGCTGCGGGCCAAAGGCCTCGGCGCGCGTCTTACGGTACATCGAACGCAGGTCGGTAATGCCGGATTGGGCGCGATAACCGTATTTAACGCCGTCGAAGCGGTGCAGGTTCGAGGCCGCCTCGACGCGCGAGATGACAAAATAAGCCGGAATTCCGTAACGGGTATGCGGCATGGCGACGTTTTCGACAATTTCCGCACCCATCGCGGCCAGGCGCTGGGCGGCATCCAGCACCGCGTTTTTCATCACGTTGGGTACGGGTTGGGTTTCCAATTGTCCGCTTTCGGCGTGAAAGTAGGTAATCTGGAAATATTCGGGCGATAGGCCGATTTTCAGGCCGCGCACGCCATTTTCTAGTTCAGCAAGGTAATCGGGAACCGGGACAGTGGCCGCGGTGGCGTCACGCGGGTCGGCCCCGGCGATGACGTTCAGCATCAGCGCGGAGTCGCTGACCGTGCGCGAGAGCGGGCCGGGGCAGTCGAGCGAGGAGCCGAAGGCGATCAGTCCGTAGCGCGAGACGCGCCCATAGGTCGGCTTCATCCCGACCACGCCGCAGAACGCGGCGGGCTGGCGGATGGAACCAGCGGTATCTGTCCCGAGCGAAAGCGGGACTTCGTAGGCCGCGACCGAGGCCGCCGAGCCGCCCGAAGAACCGCCTGGCACGCGCGAGGTGTCCCAGGGGTTGCGCGGAGCGGGTTGAAACGCTGACGATTCGTTCGACGAGCCGTAGGTGAACTCGTCCAGGTTGACCTTGCCGAGAATCACCGCACCAGCCTGTTCCATACGCTCGACCGCAGTTGCGGTATAGGGGGCGTTGAAATTTGCCAGGATTTTAGAGGCGGCAGTCGAGGGGGTATCTTCGACACAGAAAATATCCTTAATTGTGACTGGCACCCCTGCCAACGGGCCAGGGTCTTGCCCGGCGGCGAGTTTCTCGTCCACGGCTTTCGCCTGGGCGCGGGCGCGCTCGGCGGTCAACGTGATGAAGGCGTGGACTTTGTCCGGCTCGGCAGCGGGATTGCCGTCCAAAATGCCAGAAACTCCGTCCACAGCCACAATCTGGCCCAGGTGGGCATCCAGCACTTCTTCGGCAGAAAGTTGGCGAGATTTGATTTTTTGTGAAATTTCCAGGGCAGTCAGTTCGTGGAGTTTCATCTTATTAAATGTCCTGGTGCGGGATTTCAGGAACAACGATATAGCCGTTATCGGTTTCGGGCGCCCCCTTGAGCAGTTTGGCCGGGTCGGGGTGCGGATGCCACTCGTCAACTCGGATAGGCGCGGAAGTGGCCGGGGTGTAGGGAACGCCGTGGGAGGCCACCGGCGTATCCGGGTCAAGCGGAACCTGGCTCAAATCGTCTATGGCGGTCAGTTGGTTGTTCAACTGCCTGCGCAGGTACTCCGCTTCTTCGGGGGTCAGTTCCAGCGCAGCCAATTCGACCAGATGGTTGAAAACTTCGGGGGTGATTTGTTCACTCATTGAGTTTCGTCCTCGGAGGGGTTAAGCAGGAAGCCGTTCAGCAAGGCCGACTTGCCGGGGCCGTCCTGGTTGAACATTTCGGTGTGCAGGCCGCACTCGGTTTTGCCCTTGCCCGACCAGCGCCCGGCGCGCTCGTCCTCGTCCAGCCGCACAGCGCGGGTGCAGGGCTTACAGCCAATGCTGCGGTAGCCTTTCTCGAATAGCGGATGGTTGGGCAGGTTGTGCTCCAGAACATAGGCCTTGATGTCAGCGCCGGTCCAGTTCAGCATTGGGTTAATTTTGACCAGCCCGTCGCGCTCCAGTTCGAGAATTTTGGCGTTGTGGCGGGTGGCGGTCTGGTCGCGTCGGATTCCGCTTACCCAGGCCTGTACGGTTTTCATCGCCTTTTGCATCGGCTGGACTTTGCGCAGATAGCAGCACAGGTCGGGGTCTTGTTCGTACAGGTTGCGCCCAAAACGCGCCAGGAAGTTTTTCCACTGCCTGTCAACATACAGATTTTGGATGTGCAGGCCCAGTTCGCGCTGCAATTGTTCACGAAAAATGAGCGTCTCCCAAAAATGCAGGCCGGTATCGAGAAAAAATACCAGGATTTGCGGGTCAATGCGCGAGACCATGTGCAGCAACGGAACGCTCTGACTCTGGAAAGATGAACTGACGGCAATCTGGGGCGAAAAAGTTTCGACCGCCCAGGTGATAATTTGTTGGGGAGTCTGGCTTTCCATCTCCTGGGAAATTCGGTCTAAATCCTGTTGGGAGAACGTCGGCATTGTTTTTACCAGCACAAATTTTTGTCAGTATATCCCACATTCCATGCCTGTCAAGCAAGGCCGTTGCTACATTCTGAAGCGTAGCGGGTATAATCTCACTATCACGCCAACCTGACGGAGGAAACCGATGAGCGACCTGGCTATTTTCGCATTAACCAGCGAACACAAGATGATTCGAGACGCCGCCCGCGACTTCGCCCAAAACGAGATAGCGCCAATTGCGGCCCAATTCGACGAAAGTGGCGAATTCCCATCCAAGACCATCAAAAAGATGGGGGCGATGGGCTTCATGGGCATCGAAGTACCTGAAGAGTACGGCGGCGCGGGCATGGATACCCTGGCTTATGTGCTGGCGCTCGAGGAAATCTGCAAAGTGGATGCGTCGCACGGTGTCATCATGTCGGTCAATAATTCGCTTTACTGTCACGGCATTCTCAAATTCGGCAGCGAGGAGCAAAAGCATCAGTTTGTCACCCCGGTGGCATCGGGTGAGGCCATCGGCGCGTACTCATTGACCGAACCCATGTCCGGTTCGGATGCCGGGACGATGAAAACCCGCGCGGTGCTGGATGGGGACGCCTACATCCTCAACGGGCGCAAATCGTGGGTGACGAGCGGCCCGGTGGCCGATTTCATCATTCTGTTTGCAATGACCGACCCGCAGAAGGGCAGCAAAGGCATCAGCGCTTTCCTGATTGACGCCAACCAGCCCGGCCTGGTACGCGGCAAGAAAGAACCCAAGTTGGGTATCCGCGCTTCGGCAACCAGCGAACTGATTTTTGAAGACTATCGCTGCCCGATCGAAAACCGTCTCGGGGCCGAGGGTGAAGGCTTCAAAATCGCCATGACGGTGCTGGATGCCGGGCGGGTCGGGATTGCCACCCAGGCACTTGGGATTGCCGAAGCGGCCTACGAGGCCGCCCGGCAGTACGCCACCGAGCGCGAGGCTTTCGGGCAAAAAATCGGCCAGTTTCAGGGGACGGGCTTTAAAATCGCCGATATGAAAACCCGCATAGAAGCCGCGCGCCTGCTGACCTACAACGCCGCCCTGGCCAAGGAAAAAGCCAAAACGAGCGGCGGGCGCTACTCGCTCGAAGCCTCGATGGCGAAATTGTTTTCATCCGAAACGGCCATGTTCGTCGCCCACCAGGCCGTCCAGATTCACGGCGGCATGGGCTACAGCAAAGAACTGCCGGTCGAGCGCTACTTCCGTGACGCAAAAATCACCGAAATATATGAAGGCACCAGCGAAATTCAAAGGCTGGTCATCAGCCGTTTGGAATTGGGGTTGAAGTAAAACAATGCAGACTGACTCAGAAATCTCAGTGTTGGATTGGCTAAAAAATCGGTTAAACAGTTTGCCCCAACTTCGTAAAAACGCCGGTCCAACAACTGAAAGCAAACAACCCGAACATGAGTATGCAAATTCACCCTGGATAATCTTGTTCATCATGGGCTTGCTAATGGCCCTTTATGGACAATACGTTTTGCTTTTTCCAGACCCAGATTTTGAACAATATGAGTTTGCGCAATGGTTGGAGACATCCTTAAGGCTGGGAATGCCAGACCTGAAAGCGCAATTATTTGGAGCAAGCTTACTCCTTGTTGGCGGAAGCCTGCTCATTTATATTTTTCACAAAGCAACCCCGTTGGCGGCAGAATTTAATCCGGGCGGAAAAATGTCCTTGCCGCTTACGCGGAGAATTTTTGTTTCATGGGGGTTTGTTACCAGCATTGCGCTAAATATCCTATTGCTGGCCCAACTCTTGCGCAAAGACGAAGGCAACTATTTGGCAATCGTCTGGATAGCCAGCCTGATACCGATAATTATCCTTGCCTGGAAGTTAGACCGCGCATCAAATATTCAACTTTCCCCGAACCTGAAAAAAAAAGATGTTGTTGCCTTGGTGGCTGTCCTCCTCGCAGGTCTGTTAGTCGGCTCTTACCGACTGGAAGGTGTTCCCAACTTTTTTATAGGCGATGAGGGTACTTTTTGGACCACCGCACGGGATATTGCCAATCAGAAATATTCCCCATCATTTTTCGATTTTGGCGTTTATACCTATCCTATTTTAAGTTCGATTTTCCAGGCAGGTGTGATGTCTGTAGGCGGGGTGGATGTATGGGGCTGGAGGTTCAGTTCTCTTTTAGCCGGATTATTTTCGGTTCCGGCGCTTTATCTGCTGGCCCGCGAACTTTTCAATCGACAAGTTGCCATATTGAGCATTATTGCGCTCGTCTTTTCCCCCTATTTCCTGGCATTCAATCGGTTTGGGTACAACAACAGCCAGACCCTCGCGCCAGTCACATTTGCTATCGCATTTGCTTACCTGGGAATCAAACGTAGCAGCCTGTTTTACCTGCTACTAGCCGGTTACGCAGCCGGAATAGGGTTTTATACTTATACTGCCGCCCAAAGCGGGCTGCTTATTCTCGGGCTTTTCACTTTTATCCTACTCATACAAAAACGAGGACAACGCAGTCAGGTGGTCATGGCTGGGCTAACCATCCTTTTTGGGTGGTATCTCGTTACAAGCCCTCATCGCGTCTACGGGATGGTTAAAGACCATCAATCTTTTCAGGTCAAGCTAGGCGAAAGTATTTTCTTCAACGCCGACTATGCAACGTCTTTTGTGTCCAATGGCGAAGACCCAAATAGCAAAGGCATCTTCTTCGGGGAGCGGGAGATGTTCTATTATGAGCCACAAACCTGGCTTACCATGAACATTCGCGCTGCAATCCGCACGCTGATGGTTCTTCACACATCAAACCTGGTAACAGAACACATGATTGCTTATCCACTTACAGGAACAGCCGGTTCGCTGTTTTTCCTGCTCGGCCTGGGTTATAGCATATCAAGAATTCGGGAACGCAGAAACATTATCCTGTTATCGTGGCATATTTTTACCCTGCTTGCTTTGAGCATTTTGAACACCTTCCCACCAAGACACACCCACATGGTTGGAATTATTCCTCTGATAGCACTATGGGTTGGGTTGGGGATATATATTCTGGCACAATTGCTAACGTCATTATTAAGACCACTAAAAGAAACCACGGGCAAGGCATTCACTTTTATGCTGATGGGTATTGTTATCTGGGGAGGCCTGCATGATTACTTTGTCAAAGCGCCCCAAACCTACTGGCCCCAGGAAGAAAACATCATCAATTGGGCTGCGTTATACAACCCAGATACCAACTTCATATTCATTGTTCCGCCGGGTGGCAACGAAAACCTTAAGCCGTTTGTCATACGGGAAATAAGGCCCGATATAGCCTATCAAGCCATCAAGGAGGAAACCATTTCTGCCATACTGGATGAAAATCGCAAGGACAATACGGTGGTTTTTTTCCCGCCTGATGCCTTACCCGCAATGACATATTTTGCAGAGATGTGGCCCCAGGCTAACGGGAATACATATACCAACCGCGAGGGAGTTCCTATACTATACGCGGTTACCAACCAGCCTGATTTTATTTTTTCAGTGCCTTATGGATTCAATGCCAGTCTTGGAGATTCTTTCAGTGCCCCTGCCATTTGGCTAGTAATTTTCACGACAATCCTATTAGTAGCCTTCATTTTCTTGACCCGCGCCTGGATATCACGACTGCCAAAGCCTGTTCACAATTTCGCCAATTGGGTATCAGAGTCTCCTGAATTACTACCATCTGAATCAATATCAGATGAAGAGATTGAGCGCAAATCAGAATTAACGCAACAACCAGAGCCGCGTTTTGCGCTGGCAGCCCAGAGCATCACTCACGATAACGTATCATCCCAATTGCAACATTCTGCCACAGGCACGCAAGATATGAAAAAAAACGAATCGAAGCCAAGATTTATCGAAATTGAGTTCAAGATTCGGTTCAATCTCAGCAACGGCCCCAGAGAATGGATACCCGGTGCCCTTCACCGTGGGACATTTCGTCAAACATTTTCAATATGGAAGGAAAGGTTCTTACAAGGACTAACCAGCAACGACTGGACAACAGAACGATTAAAGTCCGCTCCTGTGCTAGGATTGGGCATCATCCTGGCCTTGCTGGCGCAATTCATGCTAAACGCAAAAATCATTTTTCCGGGTATTGCGCTCTACATGGCAGTTGCCGGAATTATTCTTTACTGGATTCGCAAAAACGCTGCCAGCGCACTATCCGCCATCAATCTTGGCCATATCCACAAAAATAAAGAGTGGGCGCTCTTGGTTGTTGTGCTTGCCATCGGAATCTTTGCGCGCACCTATCAGGCTGGCAATTTCCCCTATGGCATAGAGGGGGATGAGTCGAAATGGGCGTTACAGGCGTTTTATTCCACAATCTTGCAGGTCAAACAGGGGGTTTTCGGTCATCACTTTGAGTACCAACCAATCAGTTTTTACCTGATAGGCTTTGCAATGAACTTCTTTGGAATTGACCTGCTGGCTCCGCGATTTCTAAATGCAACCCTGAGCTGCCTGTCGCTTATCCTGTTTTATTTTGCCTTGCGCCGAACGACAAACCCTGTTGTGGCCCTGACGGGAACTTTTCTGTATGCAACCTCATTCCCTGTACTGAGCGCAGGGCGGCAAGCCTTACACGACACCTATGTAGAAATTTGGATTAATTTGGCATTCCTAACGCTGGTGTATGGACTGGAGACTCAAAAAACCTGGCTAATGCTTGCGACAGGAATAACCCTGGCGATTGGCAGCCTGACCTATGAAACATTTTATCCAATCCTTGCCATATTCCTGGGTTATGCAATCATTAAGCTGCTGACAAACTCGCAACACTGGGATAAAAAAGCCTGGCACTTGTTTTCTATCCTATTTCCAGTTTTATTAATCTCACCCCAAGTAATCGCTTATATTTCCAAGAGAGAGAACTACCATTTGCAAGCATTTCGCAATCTTGCAAAGAGTATGAATTCCGATAGTACATTTATCGGCTATATCTCGACCAGTCAGCAATTTTTAGCAGAGACATTGCAGACACTCTTCGTGTCAGTAGCCTACCCCGACTCATTAACAAGATGGACAGGGCCAATTGTCAACCCCTGGATTTTGCCTTTCTTTTTCATTGGCCTTGTTATTGCTGTGCGCCAAATTAGAAAAAAACACAATCTGTTCCTGGTACTTTGGTTTTTCCTGGGCTTTTTCGGTTTTGGTGCCCTTGGCGCCGGTTATCCCCGCGTCGTTTTTGTAGCGCTGATGCCTGTTTACGCCCTGGCAGGCCTAGGCATGATTGCAACATTGAACATGGCACGCGCTCTCCCCCTATTTTCAGTAGAAAACAGGGACAGGAAACTTCTTGCCGGATTTGCATCCCTGCTCTTGATTTTATCCATCTACGATGCGTTGATTTTCATAAACCTCCCTGAACCAGCAAATCGCCAGCAGCGCCGTGAACTCTACGACACGGTGACAACCAGTTTGCAGACTGCGCCGCTGATTATCCTTCCTTACACACCCGTCATGGAAAATGTCATCCAATTGGAGTCAGACGTGTTGGATATGCTGGCGCTTGGTATTTCTGACCTGAATTCGCCTGCCGATAAATATAAAATCCTGCCCATCAACCAGGCAATGTCTCATTTATGGCTTGTGCAGGAAAAAGTCAGCACAGTCGACATGATTGTGGATAAAGCAGCCCTGCAAAATGATTCCGCTTACAAGCAAGGCATAGATACTTTATTGACTTGCTATCCGAACCATGGCAAAACTGAGACAATGCATTTTGAAAAATATACAATTTCTCACCTTCGCTCCCCAGCTTGCTTTAGCCTTTTAGAACCACAAATAGTCAGCCCCGTAAAAGGAGATACACTACCAGCTGACCAGCCAGTTGTATTCAACTGGAATGCCACGAACAAAGATACAAAATATAGGGTCACTATTCAAGCCCTGCAACAGGGTCTTGTTCGCCTTGAAGCAGAAGATATGATTGCTGATGGTTGGTATCCCGAAGACAAGCACGCAGCCGAGTTTTCCGGCACAGGTTATCTGACTGATAACTTTAATGCCGGGGTTGCGAAAATATCCTTCGCAATTGAAGAACCCGGAGAATATACCATTTGGGTAAGGACCTATCGCCGTGTCATAAACGACCAGGTGAATTATTTGGCACTTAACTCAAATCCCCCTGCTGAAATTTCCAAAGGCGGCGAGGAAAGTTTTAACAAATGGGTATGGGAACCCACCGGCCCATATTTTCTCGGAAAAGGCAACCATACTATCGCCGCCAGTCGGGCTTATGGTAACGACCTACAATTTAGCGTTTTTCTTGACGCTTTCGTAATCTCGCCAAATCCTGACTATAACCCCGAAGATACCGAACCCTGGGTAATTATTTTCAAATCTGAAGCGCTTGATGGCGACAAAACCAGTTACACATATTTACCCGGACTACCAGCAGGCTATTACCGCTGGTGGATTTCATACACAGAAACACCTGGTCTGGTTAATTGGCTTGGCACAGAAGATATGGATGCAAACGCCATAGAATTCACGATTGCGAAAGAATCCCCATGAAAGCCATCCTATTCCACCGGCACGGCGGCTCGGAAGTGCTTGAGTACGCCGATTTCCCCACTCCTGAGCCAAAACCCAGCGAGGTGCTGGTGCGCCTGCGCGCGGCGGCCCTCAACCGGCTGGATATATGGGTACGGGAGGGCTGGCCGGGCATTCGGCTGGAATATCCGCACATCCCCGGCGCTGACGGGGCAGGCGAGATTGCCGCCCTCGGCGAAGACGTCAACGGCTGGGCGGTTGGCGAGCGGGTCGCCATCAACGCCAACCTCGGCTGCGGCGAATGTGATTTCTGCCGGGCCGGGCGCGACAACCTGTGCCGCGGCTGGAACCTGCTCGGCGAAACCATGCGCGGGACGTATGCCGAATACATCAGCCTGCCTGCGCGGCAATTGTTTCGCCTGCCAGAAGGGTTCGACTTTCACACGGCAGCGGCGGCGGGGCTGGTTTACCTGACAGCCTGGCACTCGCTCGTTGTCCGCGCCAGGCTCGAAGCCGGGGAAAGCGTCCTGGTGGTTGGGGCTTCGGGCGGGGTCAACACCGCCAGCATCCAGATTGCCAAACATCTCGGCGCGCAGGTTATCGTCGTCGGGGCGGGGCGGGAAAAACTCACCCTGGCCGAATCGCTCGGGGCCGACATCCTGATTGACCGCGAAAAAGAATCAGACTGGAGCAAAGCCGTTTACGCGGCGACCAACAAACGGGGCGTCGCGATTGCGGTCGACAACGTCGGCACTACCTTCCCGCTCTCCCTGCGAGCGCTCGCCAAAGGCGGACAGTTGCTGACCGTCGGCAATACCGGCGGCCCAAAGTTTGAGATTGACAATCGCTATATTTTTGGTAAGCACATCAGCATCCTGGGTTCGACCATGGGAACGCTGGCCGACTTCGCGGCAGTGATGGAATTGGTCACTAATGGTAAACTCAAGGTCGCTCTCGACCGCGCCTACCCCCTGCGCGAGGCCCGCGCCGGCCAAGAGCGACTCGAAAGCGGCGCGCAAATGGGCAAGATTACGCTGGATATTGAATGATGCGCTGTTCGACAATTTGACAAAAGGAAACCCGACTGAGACATGAAACGCCTGCACTGGTTTGAAATTACCCTGATAGTGATTGTGATGGCAACCCATCTTTACGCCGCCTTTTCGACGGCGCAAAACTTCCCCCAACGCTGGTTCACTCGCGACGACGCTTATTATTACTTCAAAGTCGCCCAGAATATCTCGGAGGGACACGGCTCGACCCTCGACGGCATCAACCCGACCAACGGTTACCACCCGCTCTGGCTGGTGGCAAATATTCCCATCTTTTCGCTGGCGCGCTTCGACCTGATTTTGCCCCTGCGCCTGCTGACGCTGGTCATGGCCGCCCTGAGCGCCGCCACCTCGATATTGCTTTTCAGGCTGTTGCGGCGGGTTATCGCCGAGCCAATCGCCCTGCTGGCCGCCGCCTTCTGGGCCTTCGATACGACCATACACAGCATCATCACCCAACCGGGCATGGAAAACGGCATCGTGGCGCTTGCGGTGGTCACACTACTGACCGTCTTGCAAAAATACGAACTGCGCAGGAACGGACTGGAGCAAAACAGCGAAGAAGCGCCGAAAGATACACTGGCTACGCGCAAAGAAATGTTCGTCATCGCCTTGGCGTCCCTGTTCGCGCTTTTCAGCCGCCTCGACACCATCTACCTGCTGCTCATCGTCGGGGTGTGGGTCGTCTTTCGCGGCAGACCCATCCGAACCCTGCTGCCCGGCGACATGTTGGTCACATTCGGTTTGCTGATAACAGCCTTCATCCAACGCGCCGGGCTGCGAGTCTACCTGGCTGATTTTGCCGACAGCGCCATCCTGACCTTTGGGCTGGTTTTCGTCGTCCAGACCCTGGCGTTTTACTTTTTCGGCCTGTACGAGCACCCGAAAGGCATCCCGGGCCTCCAATTGTTGCGCCGCGCCGCGTTTGCCGTCGGCGGCAGCGCAGTCCTGCTGACCGGGTTCAGCCTAACCGCCGGGGGCCTGGGAATTTCCATCCCGCGCGCCGTACCGCTTTATTACCTGGGCGGGATGCTGGCCTGGGTCTTGCTCTCACGCTGGGGATATGCGGCGCTCTCCCCCTGGCCTGTCTCGCCGTCAAATGAAACGGATTCCCCGCTGGAGGCCCTGCGCCGCAACTGGCGCACCTGGCTCGAGCGCGGACTAACCTACTACGGGCTTGCGGCCCTGGCCCTGGGCGCGTATATGCTCATCAACCGCGCCCTGTTCGGGACGTTTATGCCCGTTTCGGGGCAAATCAAACGCTGGTGGGGCAGCCTGGGCAGCAACGCCTACGGCGGGGCGGCCAAATCGCTGCTGGATGTCTTCGGACTCGACCCGGAACACAGTGAGTCTTGGGAACTGCTTTTTTTACCCTTGAAAAGCCTCGCCGAACAAACGCCTTTCGATTTCTGGGTTGTGTTTGCCGTCCTGGCTATCATGTTTGTTGCCCTGGTTGCACTCAACCGGCAGAAAGCCGCCCGCGCCATCACCCTGCTCGGACTGATTCCGCTGGGAATTGCCGCCGGACTGCACACCACCTTTTACGGGGCTATGCCCTACGCAGCCCGTCACAACTGGTACTGGACAATGGAAATGCTGGTCATCGTCATCGGGATGGCCCTGTTCGCTGACCTGGTGACCGTCCGCTTGCGCCAGAAACAGACCGGCAAGGCGTTCGTCTGGGGCCTGTCGCTGCTGGCGAGCGTCTGGCTGGCCTGGGGATTGACCACGACCATCGTCAACCGCATGACCTACGCCCCGGCCAGCCAGGCAGCCTACATGGACGTCCTGACCATGTTGGAAGAAAATACCGAACCCGGCGCAATCATTGGCATGACCGGCGGCGGCAACATCGGCTACTACATCAAAGGCCGCACCATCGTCAACATGGACGGGCTGATTAACAGTTATCCCTACTTCAAGGCATTGCAGGCCAACCAGGCCCCGCAATACCTGTACGAAATCGCAGGCATGGACTATGTCTTTGCCAACCCCTACCTGCTGCTCTCGACTGCGCCCTACAGTTTCCAGTTCCAGGGCTGGGTAGAAGAAGTCCCCGGCCTGCCCTTCTATGGCAACAAACAAATCCTGCGCTTCAGCCCGCCAGGGGAATAGTGGATGAACAAAGCCACCTTCCAACTTGGGCTGCTCAGCGCCGCGCTGATTTTTTACACACTCTGGAACATCCTGCGCGCGGTACGCGCCCTGCTCGACTGGCCGGTGCTGGCCGAGTACGGCGCGCCTGCCGCTTACATCCTGGTCAGCGGGGCAACCTGGTCGCTGGCCGGGATTTTCTTATCGGTAAAAATCCTGCAAGGCTGGCGACATTCCGTTCGTGCCGGAATCGGGATTTCTGTGTTGTATTGGGTGTGGTATTGGACAGACCGTCTTTTCATCCAGCAAAGCCCCGCGCCAAATCTTGTTTTTAGCGCGGTCTTTTCAACCCTCTTCCTGCTGGTACTCTTGCTGTTCTGGCGCTCGCCCGATACCCAAGCCCTATTTACCAAGGAGACAGAATGAGCGAAAATCCGCGCATTCAAAAACTACGCGAAAAGAAACGCCAGTCGCGCCTGGGCGGCGGCGCAGAACGTATCGAAGCCCAGCACAAGCGCGGCAAACTGACCGCACGCGAACGTATCGACCTGCTGCTCGACAAAGGCTCCTTCCGCGAGGTGGATGCCTTTGTCGTCCACCGCACCCATGACTTCGGCCTCGAAAAGCAACAGTACACCGGCGACAGCGTCGTCACCGGCTGGGGAACGATTGACGGGCGGCTGGTCTACGTTTACGCCCAGGATTTCACCGTCTTTGGCGGCTCGCTGGGCGAAGTCCATGCCGAGAAAATCTTAAAAATCATGGGCATGGCCATGAAAAACGGCGCGCCCATCATTGGCCTGAACGACTCCGGCGGCGCGCGCATCCAGGAGGGCGTCGTCTCGCTGGCCGGGTACGGCGAAATCTTCCTGCGCAACACCCTGGCCAGCGGCGTCATCCCGCAGATTTCGGCCATCATGGGGCCTTGCGCGGGCGGCGCAGTCTATTCCCCCGCCCTGACCGATTTTATCTTCATGACCCGCAACAGTTCCTACATGTTCGTCACCGGGCCAGACGTGGTCAAGACCGTCACCCACGAGGAAGTCTCGTTCGAAGACCTGGGCGGGGCCAGTGTCCATGCCGAAAAATCGGGCGTCTGCCATGTCGCCGCTGACAGCGAAGCCGATACGCTTTATCTCATCCGCAAACTGCTCGGCTACCTGCCGCAGAACAACATGGAAGATGCACCTTTTGTCCAAAACGGCGACGACCCCCTGCGCGCCGACGAAAGCCTCGACACCAGCATCCCCGAAGAGCCGAACAAACCCTACGACGTCAAGGAAATCCTGCACAAAATCGTGGACAACGGCCAGTTCTACGAAATTCACGAAGGCTTTGCCGGGAATATCGTGGTCGGCTTCGCGCGCCTGGGCGGGCACTCGGTCGGGGTGGTCGCCAACCAGCCCGCGGTGCTGGCGGGCGTTCTGGATATCGACTCGTCCGAAAAGGCCGGGCGATTCGTGCGCTTCTGCGACGCCTTCAACATCCCGATTGTGACTTTTGTCGATACGCCCGGCTACCTGCCCGGCACCATCCAGGAACACAATGGCGTTATCCGCAACGGCGCAAAACTGCTTTACGCCTACTGCGAAGCCACTGTGCCAAAGTTGACCGTAATCACACGCAAAGCCTACGGCGGCGCGTACCTGGTGATGAGCAGCAAGCACCTGCGCGGCGACCTGAACCTGGCCTGGCCGACCGCCGAAATCGCCGTCATGGGGCCGGAAGGGGCCGTTAACGTGGTCATGCGCCGTGACATGGAACAGGCCGCCGACCCGGCCGCCCGCAAGGCCGAATTGGTGGCCGAATATCGCGAAAAATTTGCCAACCCGTATGTCGCCGCTGAGCGCGGATATATCGATGCGGTTATCGAGCCGCGCAAAACCCGCGCCCGTCTGATTAACGCCCTCGAAATGCTGCAAAACAAGCGCGACAGCAACCCGGCCAAGAAACACGGGAATATCCCGCTGTAATATTTGTAGTAGGGGCGCAGCATTACTGCGCCCCTACTACGCCCCTACCGGATGGATAATTTATGTTCAAAAAAGTACTGGTAGCCAATCGCGGCGAAATCGCCGTCCGCATCATCCGCGCCTGCCGCGAACTGGGGCTAGAGACGGTCGCCGTATACTCCGAAGTCGACCGCTCGGCCCTGCATGTGCGCCTGGCCGACGAGGCTTACCTGCTCGGTCCGGCCCCCGCGCGCGAATCGTACCTGCGCGCCGATAAAATCTTCGAGATTATCAAAAAATCGGGAGCCGACGCCCTGCATCCCGGCTACGGATTCCTGGCCGAGCGCGAAGACTTCGCCCAGGCCTGTCTCGATGGCGGCATCGCTTTCATTGGGCCGAAACCCTCCTCCATCGCCGCCATGGGCGACAAGATGACCGCCCGCGAAACCGTCCGCAAGGCGGGTGTGCTGGTCGTGCCGGGAACGGAAGATGTCGGCAACATGAGCGATGACGAGTTGCTGACCATCGCACCCAAAATTGGCTTCCCGCTCTTGGTAAAAGCCACAGCGGGCGGCGGCGGCAAGGGCATGCGCGAAGTCCGTTCGCTCGAAGAAATGCCCGAACTACTCAAGTCGGCCCGGCGCGAAGCGGAATCGGCTTTCGGCGACGGCAACGTCTATTTGGAGAAACTGGTCGAGGGCGCGCGCCACATCGAAATCCAGGTGCTGGCCGATACGCACGGCAACGTCATCCACCTCGGCGAGCGCGATTGTTCCATCCAGCGCCGCCACCAAAAACTGGTCGAGGAAGCCCCCTCGCCCTTCATGGACGAAGACCTGCGCCAGCGCATGGGCGATATGGCCGTCAAGGCGGCCCAGGCAGTTGAGTATGTCAACGCCGGTACGATTGAATGCCTGGTCGATAAAGACCGCAACTTCTTCTTCCTCGAAATGAACACCCGCTTGCAGGTCGAACATCCCGTTACCGAAATGGTCACCGGCGTCGACATCGTCAAGGAGCAAATCCGCATCGCGCGCGGGCGTCCGCTGCAATACAAGCAGGAGGACATCCGCTTTAACGGTGCGGCCATCGAATGCCGCATCAACGCCGAAGACCCCTATAACGGATTCATGCCCTCGACCGGCAAGATTACCCACAGCCTGCTGCCCACCGGCCCCGGCATCCGGGTCGATACGGGCGTGTATCCCGGCTTCGAGATTACCCCCTACTACGACCCGATGATTTCCAAACTCATCGTCTGGGGCGAGACGCGCGCCCAGGCCATCCTGCGCATGCGCCGCGCGCTGGAGGAATACCGCATCGTCGGTGTACGTACCAACATTCCCTTCCACCAGACCCTGATGGACAGCCACCGTTTCATGGGCGGGCAATACGACACGCGCTTTGTCGAGGAACGCTTTGCCATCAATGACACGAACGACCCCGAAATGGCTGAAATCGCGGCTGCCCTGGCGACCCTGTCGGCCCACCAGCAGACCCAGCGCGCCGCGCAGTTCGTCCAGCGTAACGAGCGCGACACCTCCAACTGGAAGTGGGTCGGGCGTTGGGAAAGGATGCACCGATGAAATACGTGACAAAAATTGACGACCAGGAATTCCTGGTCGAAATCCTGGACGAGAAACACATCCGCATCAACGACAAAATCCTGGATGTTGATTTCGAATCGGTCAGCGGCCAGCCTGTCTATTCGCTGATTATCGGCGGCAAATCTTACGAGGCCTACGTCTCACCCAACGAAGAGAAATGGGAAATCTTGCTGCGCGGACGGCTGTACCAGGCCGAGGTCGAGGACGAGCGCGAAAAACGGCTGCGCGCCGCGGGCGGGGCCGGGGCAACCGAAAGCGGCGAGTTCCATATGAAAGCCCCCATGCCGGGGCTGGTGGTCGCCATCCCGGTTGAGGAAGGCCAGGAAGTCAAAAAAGGCCAGGTGTTGCTGATTCTCGAATCGATGAAGATGCAGAACGAACTCAAAGCCCCGCGCGACGGCATCATCAGCCGCATCAAGGTCAGGGCCGGCGAGACGGTGGAGCAAAAGCAGACGCTGTTGAGTGTGGGGTAGGCCACATTCATCAGCGGACGAAAAACCGCTCCATGTTGTGATATAACTTACTTAACGTGGATTCGGGATAAAGATTTTGAGCCCGATTTCGCTTAAAAATTTTCACGCAAAGTCGCAAAGCGCGCAAAGAAAATAAAAAAACTTGGCGGTCTTTGCGGCTTTTCGTGAGAAAAACCACAAAATTTAGACGAGGATTCTCATCCCGAACTGACGTTACCTATGAGCAAAAACAACCAGGAAATCGAAGCCAAATTTGCCGTGCGCGACCTGGCCCCCATCCAAGCCCGCCTGCTTGAGTTGGGGGCGGTTTGCATCGCGCCGCGCCAGATGGAATTCAACCTGCGCTACGACACCCCCGATGGCCACCTGAGCGAAACCGGCCAGGTGCTGCGCCTGCGTCGCTACGACGACATCCGCATGACCTACAAAGGCCCCGGTGTGCGCAATGAAGGCGTATTGGAACGGGTCGAAATCGAAACCACGCTCGGCGACTTCGACTCCGCCCGTCTCATCATCGAACACCTTGGCTACACGCCAATTTTCTTGTACGAAAAATACCGCGCCGTCTGGCAGTTGGGTGAAAACCATGTCATGCTCGATGAAATGCCCTTCGGCAATTTCGTCGAAATTGAATCCCCCAATGCCGAAGGCGTGCGCGCACTGGCCCGCCAGTTGGGCCTCGACCCTTACACATCCATCCCGGCCAGTTACCAGGCGCTGTTCGAGCGCGCAAAAGTCACCCGCCGCCTGACCTTCAACGACATCACCTTCGCCAACTTCACGGGCATCAGCATTGCGCCGGAAGATTTTCAGGCCGAGTTTGCCGAGGAAAGCGCGTAAACCTGTCCCTCTCGCCAGTCAACTGCCTGCGCATGGCCCGCTTCGCCCAATAATTTTTCCAAAAGAATATCGAAACTTTCAACTGCGCCGGAGGTGTAATACTGCACCCCGGCCTTTTGATTCCCCCCAGCCTGGATGCCGCGCGCTTCCAACACCCGCCTGGCCTGTCTCGCCACCGCCGGAGCCGGGTCGATAACCCGAACCTGCCCGCCGCCAATCTGCTCGATCAGCGGAATCACGAACGGGTAATGGGTGCAGCCCATCACGACCGTATCCGCCCCCCTGGCCAGCATCGGACGAAGGGCCTGCTCCAAAATCCGGCGCGTTTCCGGCCCCGATAAAACCCCGCGCTCGATTTGCCCCACCAACCCCGGACAGGTATCCTGCAACACCGTCACCCCGTTGGCAAAACGTTCCACCACCGAAGCGTATAACGCCCCCTGGAAAGTCGCCGGGGTCGCCAGCACGCCAACCACACCGCTGTGGGTTTGTTCGGCAGCCGGTTTGATCGCCGGTTCCATGCCCACAAACGGCACCTCCGGGAACGCCGCCCGCAGGGGATGCAGCGCCGCCGCCGAAGCCGTGTTACAGGCCACTACCACCATCTTGGCCTCGTGTTCGAGCAGGAAGCGCGTAATCGCCACCGAAAACCCCTGAATTTCGGCCAGCGGACGCGGCCCATAGGGCACATGCGCCTGGTCGGCGAGGTAGAGCAGGTTTTCAGCCGGCAGCAATTCACGGATTGCCCGCAAAACAGACAACCCGCCGATGCCAGAGTCGAAGATTCCGATGGGGGATGAGGACATATTCGCAGTTTTACCACAGATACAGCATTTCAAACGGTGTCATTGCGAGGGCGTTAGCCCGAAGCAATCTCCCGTTAAACGGGCAAATCAGACTTTTTGGAGATTGCCACGCTCGCTGAAGAACGCTCGCTCGCACATCGCCCCGATGTCCTTCGGGAATGACACCGTTAGATTAAGGCAGATATTTTTCAAACGCGATTGCCCTATCCACTTAACCCGCAGCCGGGAGGCCCGCCACCCCCGCATGGTATAATTTGCCCCGGCAAATCTGGTCGCCAAATAACCAGTCATCTCTCAGGGAGACACAAACGAATGAAACTCCACGAGTACCAATCGAAAACAATATTCTCGAAGTACGGAATCCCCATCCCCAAAGGAAGGGTCGCGGCAACCGCAGTCGAAGCAAAACACATTGCAGAAGAACTCGGTGGCCGCGTTGTAATTAAATCGCAAGTCCTCGTCGGCGGGCGCGGCAAAGCCGGCGGAATCAAACTCGCCAAAGACCCCAACGAAGCCGAACAACTGGCAACCCAAATTTTGGGCATGGAAATCAAAGGCCTGCCGGTGCGCAAAGTGCTGGTCGACGAAGCCGCCTCCATCGACCAGGAAATCTACCTGGGCATCACCAACGACCGCGCCGCCCGAAAGCCGGTCATCATGGCTTCCGCCGCGGGCGGCGTGGATATCGAAGAAGTCGCCGCCACCAATCCCGAGAAAATTATCAAAGTACACATCGACCCGCTGCTGGGAATCAAAGACTACCAGACCCGCGACATTGCCTCCGGCATCGACCTGCCGCGCGAATACTGGAAAGCCTTCGGCGAAATCGTCAAGGGCCTGTGGCAGGCTTACAGCGACAACGACGCCACCCTGGCCGAAATCAACCCGCTGGTCATCAGCAAGGGCAAACTGGTGGCCCTCGACGGCAAAATGCTGATCGACGATAACGCCATGTTCCGCCACCCCAACCTGAACGAAATGCGCGACCTGGACGTGGAAGCCCCCTCCGAGATCGAAGCCCGCAAATACGGCCTGACCTTCATCAAACTGGACGGCAACATCGGCTGCATGGTCAACGGCGCGGGCCTGGCCATGGCGACCATGGACATCATCAAACTCTTTGGCGGCGAACCGGCCAACTTCCTCGACATCGGCGGCGGCGCGGGCGCAGACAAGGTTGCCGCAGCCATGCGCATCATCCTGAGCGACCCCAATGTCAAGGCCATCCTGTTCAACGTCTTCGGCGGCATCACCCGCGGCGACGAGGTTGCCAAGGGCATCCTGGCTGCCATGCAGGAAGTCAAGCCCAGGGTGCCGATGGTCATCCGGCTGGTCGGCACCAACGCCGAAGAAGGCCGCCGCCTGCTGGCCAACGCCGACATGATTACTGCTGAAACCCTGGCCGACGCCGCCCAAAAGGCCGTCGCAGCCGCCCAAGGAGCCTGAGCATGAGCATCCTCGTAGATAAAGATACCCGCCTGGTTGTGCAGGGAATTACCGGCACCGAAGGCCTGTTCCACACCCAGCAAATGCTGGCTTATGGCACGAACATCGTCGCCGGTGTCACCCCCGGCAAGGGCGGCGAATGGGTCGAGGGCAAGGTTCCCGTCTTCGACTCGGTCAAAAAAGCCGCCGAAACCACCGGCGCAAACACCACCATCATCTTCGTCCCGGCCCGCTTCGCGCCCGACGCCATGTTCGAGGCCGCCGATGCGGGCATCCCGCTCGTCATCTGCATTACCGAGGGCGTGCCCGTGCAAGACATGATGCGCGTGCGCAACTACCTCGACCAGAAAGGCGTGCGCCTGATTGGCCCCAACTGCCCCGGCCTGCTGACCCCCGGCGAGGCCAAGGTTGGTATCATCCCCGGCGACATCGCCATCCCCGGCAACGTCGGCGTGGTTTCGCGCTCCGGCACGCTGACCTATGAAGTGCTCTATGCCATGAAAAATATCGGCCTGGGCGCTTCGACCTGCGTCGGCATCGGCGGCGACCCGGTCAACGGCACCAGTTTCATCGACTGCCTCGAAATGTTCAACGATGACCCCAAGACCGAAAAAGTCGTCCTGATTGGCGAAATCGGCGGCACCGATGAAGAAAAAGCCGCCGAATACATCGCCAACAAAATGACCAAACCAGTCGTCTCCTTCATCGCCGGGCAAAGCGCGCCTCCAGGCAAACGCATGGGACACGCCGGGGCCATCATCGAAGGCGGCGCAGGCACGGCTGAAGACAAAATCAAGGCCCTGCAATCGGCCGGCGTGCGCGTCGCCCGCCACCCTGAAGAGATTGCCGAACTGCTCAAGTAACAACTGTCATTTCAAACCGCGCAGTATTGCTTGTCATTTCGAACCGCGCAGCCATGTTTGTCATTTCGAACCGCGTAGCGGTGACATCGTGCCCGTAGGGTAGAAATCTTCCGCACGGAAGTTAAGATTTCTCGCTATCGCTCGAAATGACAAAACAAACACAAACACAGAGACGCCCTTGCGGGCGTCTCTGTTGTATAATTTCGGCTGGGCAAAGAATTAGCGGTGGCTCTCGATGTAGCGCACGGCCTCGCCCACGGTCGTGATGGTTTGGGCGTCTTCGTCCGAAATTTCGGCGCCGAACTTGTCTTCGAAAGCCATAATCAGCTCGACCAGGTCAAGCGAATCGGCCTCCAGGTCATCGCGGAAGCTGGCTTCCATCGTCACCTTGCCCTCGTCCACGCCGAGCAAGTCCACAATAATTGCCTTGATTTCATTGAAAGTGTCAGACATAATATCCTCCAGTGTTTGGATAAGTTTAGCAGGTATTTTACACCCTTTTTGGGCATTTGGAATTACAAAGACAGGAACACAACCGGATGACAAAAGTTGCGCCAATCGAAGAACGAAAAGCCGACCACATCAAAATCAATCTTGAGAAGGATGTCAAATCGGGGCTGGATTCTGGCCTCGAGCGCTACCGCTTCATTCACGAAGCCCTGCCCGAGCTGGATTTGGAGAAGGTCGACACCACCCTCAGCCTGTTCCGCCGTCAAATGAACGCCCCCATCCTGGTAAGTTCGATGACCGGCGGCACCCGCGACGCCGGCGACATCAACCGCCGACTGGCCGAAGCCGCCCAGCAATGCGGAATCGCCATGGGCGTGGGCAGCCAGCGCGCCGCCCTCGAACACCCCGAACAGGCCGAAACCTTCAAAGTCCGCCAGGTCGCGCCCGACATCCTGCTCTTCGCCAACCTGGGCGCGGTCCAGTTCAACTACGGATACGGCCTCGACGAATGCCGCCGCGCCGTCGAAATGATAGGTGCCGACGCGCTCTACCTGCACCTGAACGCCATCCAGGAAGCCGTCCAGCCCGGCGGCGACACCGACTTCTCGGGGCTGGCAAAGAAAATCGAAGCCGTGTGCGCCAAACTCGAAGTGCCCGTCGTCGCCAAGGAAGTCGGCTGGGGCATCTCGGCCCGGACGGCCAAACTGCTGGCCGAGTGCGGCGTGCAGGCCATCGACGTGGCCGGGGCGGGCGGCACAAGTTGGTCGCAGGTCGAAATGCACCGCGCCCCCGACGAATTCACCCGCAGCCTGGCCGCCAGTTTTGTCGGCTGGGGCATCCCCACCACCGAGTCGATTCTGCAAGTGCGCGAAGCCGCGCCCGACCTGCCCGTTTTCGCCAGCGGCGGCATCAAGGACGGACTCGACATCGCCAAATCGCTGGCCCTCGGTGCGACCCTGGGCGGCATGGCCGGGCCATTCCTGAAAGCCGCCGCCGTCAGTACCGAAACCGTTATCGAAACCATCCGCCTGACCCAGCGCCAGATCGCAATCGCCATGTTCGCCTGCGGCGCAGGGGGTTTGGATGAGTTGGGGATGGAGAAGTTGGTCAAGGCATAGTTGGGTGCTTGTCAAAAATACAGGCTTATAGACGAACGAATAACGATGAGAAAAATTTCTGCACACTCTACTGCTACACTTCTTTTTTCAATCGCTTGCGTATTTTTGTCAGGTTGTACACAAACAACTTCAGCAATTACCCCATCATTGCCGACAAGCAATAAGATATTGCAAACCCCTGTGCCTAAATCTGCCACTCCAACATTTACGGTAACACCATTGCCGTGCATGTCCTTACCGAAAGAACCAACAACCGAATTAGAGAAAGTCGCAGAAAAGTGGTTTTTATCCAGTGTTACTCAAATTCCAGAGCGAAGCCAATATGAATTTAACAATGCACAAGAAGCCTGGTCTATTGTGTGCTCTGGATACCAAAGGTGGCTTTTGTCAAAGAACCCATCAGCTTATAGTCCAATTGAAATTTCTCTGCAACTGGTTACGCAATCTGTTCAACTTCAATATTTTTTGCTGGATAATGTGATTGTTGCGGCTGTCAGTAGTGAAGAATTGACTGCTGACAGTGGTCAAATTCATCCTCCTAGTTATTTTCGAAATATTGTAACCGTAGTATTAACTTACCCTTATGCTGATGTCTACTTCGAAACGCGAAATGATTATGTCTTTGAAAATGACATTTGGCAAATCAGATGGTGGGGTACTAGATGGAAATGTATAAATAACAAAGATGCAAAATGGAACACAAGCGAAGAAATCGCTTGTCCATAGACTTGTCTATTCTGAGCTATGATGGCTGCCAACCTAACTACACGTTTAAATTGAAAACAAAGATATGCCCGGCTTGCAAGATCTGCTCAACACCGCCTCCACTCAGACAAAATATGAAATTTTTGAAAAAGCAAATAAAACTTGATGCTCATGGATTTCTAGGAAGGGCCTTCTTTTGGCTCGATTCCGAAATTGACGTTGGTATTTTCTACGCAGCTTTAGAACTGCGCTTCACGTTTGAAAAGATTCTAATCAAACACGGTTTTGCTTCCACTAATTTCAGTAAATCCTTTGAAAAGTTGACATGGAAGCCGAAGGAGCTTTCTCAAGAACTAAACAAAGAATTTGCACATAAAATAAATCTTGAGAAAGCCTTTAAGTTTTTCCTTCAATCAGAAGAGCAGCCAGTTATTTTAGGATATTTTTTGCCTATTAGCCAAGATTTATTTTCTGAATACGGCAAATTAGACGGCTTTCTTCATGCCCAATGGGCTATTCCCATTGGGCGGCCGAACAATGCCTGGCAAAAAGAAAAAGCCAAAACTTTACGTGCTTTTGCCGAAAAACTTATTCCGCACGCAAATCCAGAAAATTCTCTAGATTTTCTTAACATTCCAGAAATAAAAATGGAAGAAGTTGCCATTATTGATGTTCAAGATAAACTTAAAAAATATTGGGAAGATTAATCTACCGCCAATCAACAATTACCATTTACCAATCCACCAACCTACCAATTACCCATCCCCAATCCCCCATGACAACCATCATCTTCGACCTGGGCGGCGTGCTGCTCAAGAAAAAGTTAGTTAAAGCGAAGAAAAACCATGGCCACGCTTGAACAAACAAGAAAACGCATCCTCGAAGCCGCCCGGGCTGACCCCAGAATCCTCGGCTACATTGATTACGGCTCGACCAGCGAAGGCCGCGGCGATGAATGGTCTGACCTGGATATTGCCCTCTTCATCCAGGATTCCGAACTGGAGTCCTTCGAGAAGAACTGGAAGCAGTGGGCCTCCCAATTCGGCACTCTTTACTTGGCCTATATGGGCGGAATCGGTCATCCCTGGGCCGTTTACGACGCAAGCCCCGTCCCGCTCAGGGTTGATTTTGTTTTCTTCCCCGCCTCCAACCTCGATAAAATCCTCGACTGGCCCTGCTCCCCAACCAGCGTGGAGGCGATGGTCTTGTACGACGACACCGGCGGCCAGATTCGCTCGCGTGTCAGCCGCCTCGTCGGGCAATCGTTGGCCCCTGAAAGCCTGGCCCAAGCCTTTGAGCAGGTCGGCGGCGATTTCTGGTATTATCTCCTGCGCACGCATACGAAACTACTGCGCGGCGAGCACTGGGCCGCGCGCCACGATTTCAACTTCATCATAACCGGCAACCTGCTGGCCCTGCTGCGCATCGAATGCGGCGCGGTCAGCCGCTGGCGCGGCTCGTCGGCCTCGGCGGGCATCGAGAAAGTTCTGTCCGCGCAACGCCTGGAGCAACTCAACCAGTGCATTCCCGGCCCAAGCGAAGCAGACCTGAAATCCGCCCTGTTCCGCGCCGCATCGTTAGGCTACGAAGTCTCTGAAAACATCGCCCAAAACTACAGCCTGGACTGGCCCGCCTCCCTGGCAAAAAAAGTACTGGAAATACTGCAATGACACCATTTCCGGTTACTTCTGCCATGTTCGCCTGCGGCACGATGATGTTGGATGAGTTTAATCATTTTCGAGCCTCACATGTATAAAATACAAGGAAGGAAGTAATGGCAATGTTGGGCACAGCCGATCTATATTCAAATATTCTTGCAAATATTATTGGAGGATTTGTGGCCGCTGCTCTTGTTACGTTGGCAGCATATCTCTGGAATCTTCGTAAACATAAGATTATCAAAGAACTTATAGTAATAATGGGACAAGCAATAGAGCACAGAAATGCCGGCGAAAAAAGAAAATTTATAGATGAAAAAGAATGGATACAAAAAGCAAAAATCATTGAAAAGAATGTCATTGCAAAAGCAAAAGAACTTTCATCTACAACGGGCTCACTGTTCGAATGGCTAGATCGCGTGCCACCGTACGACCCAGGTGATGAAGTCGAGAAATATTTAGCAATTCTTAGCACCATAATCGCGAGAATTCGCGAATTAATGGAAAGAAATTCATAAATAAATATATTATCTGCCAATGTATTTCAAAATCAGGACTCCACCTCTCATAAGATAAGTTAAGAAAGCATATTCATCATCTACCCCGACACCCAACCAAAAAACGGAATTACTACAAGAAGCAGGTTAACTTCCATTCACTATTAACCATTCACTATTAACCATCCACCATTCACCAACCCCCAATCCCATGAAAACCATCATCTTCGACCTGGGCGGCGTGCTGCTCGACTGGAATCCGCACCGCCTTTATGCCCCCTTCTTCAATTCCAAAGCTGAAATCGACCGCTTCCTGGCTGAAATCAACTTCGCCGAGTGGAACATGCACCAGGACGCCGGACGCCCCTTCGCCGAGGGCGTGGCCGTCCTTTCGGCCCAGTTCCCCCACTATGCCGACCTGATTCACGCGTATTACCAACATTGGGAAGACTCGGTTCCCGGCCCAATCGAGGGCACGGTCAAAATCCTGAAACGGCTCAAAAAAGCCGGGGTTCCGCTCTACGCCCTGACCAACTTCTCCGCTGAAACCTTCCCCATCATGCGCCGCCGCTACAAATTCCTGCAACTGTTCGAGTACATCCTGGTTTCCGGCGAGGTCGGCATGGTCAAACCCAACCCCAAAATCTACAAACTGCTGCTCAAGAAAATCGACCGCCCGGCAGAAAAATGCCTGTTCATCGACGATTCTGCCGTCAACATCGCCGCCGCCCGCGCCCTGGGATTTGACACCATCCGCTTTGAATCGCCGGAGAAATTACAAAAAGAATTAAAGAATCGCGATATTCTATAACAGACAACCTCCCCAAAGGAAAATCCATGAGCCTGAAAACCCTCTCCAGCCAGATGCTGCCCGCCATCGAAAGCGAACTGCAAAAACAGGTCGCCCGTCTCAACCAGTCGCGCACCGCCGCCTACCACGAAATGCTGACCTACCACATGGGCTGGACGGGCGAAGGCGCAGGCCCTGAAGCCGCCGGCAAGCGCATCCGCCCGCTGATGGTTTTGCTGTGCGCCGCCGCATCCGCTGGTCTCGATACGGACGCGCCACTCGACCAGCCGAACTGGAAAAAGGCCCTGCCCGCCGCCGCCGCTGTCGAACTGGCACACAACTTTTCGCTGGTGCATGACGACATCCAGGACAACTCCGACAAACGGCGCGGACGCCCGACCCTGTGGACGAAATGGGGCATGCCGCAAGCCATTAACGCCGGCGACGGCCTGTTCGTGCTCTCCAACCTGGCAGTCACCGATCTGGCAGAAAATTACCCCGCCGACCTGGCCCTGCGCGCCGCGCGCGTCCTGCACGAAACCTGCCTCGACCTGACCCGCGGCCAGCACATGGACATTTCCTACGAAGACCGCCTCGACCTGGAAGAAGACGATTACTGGCCGATGATTACCGGCAAAACCGCCACCCTGTTGGCGGGTTGCTGCCAGATAGGCGCCATCCTGGGCGGAGCCGGCTCCGCCACCGAGGCCGCCTACCGCGACTTCGGCCTGGCACTCGGCCTGGCCTTCCAGGTGCAGGACGACATCCTCGGCATCTGGGGTGACGAAGCCCTGACCGGCAAATCTGCCGCATCTGACCTGCTCGAAGGCAAAAAATCCCTGCCGGTGCTGTACGGTCTCGGTAAAAACGGGCCTTTTGCAGCGCGCTGGAAAAGCGGCCCCATCACTACTACCAATGTTGGCAATGTAGCCCAAATGCTGGCCGACGAAGGCGCAAGCGACTACGCGCAAGGCAAGTCAAAAGAATGGACCGCCAAATCCCTCTCCAGCCTCGAGCAGGCCAACCCCCGAGGCGACTCCGGCGCGGCCCTGCGCGAACTTGCCGACAAATTATTAGGCAGGCAGGCGTAAAGAAAATCTGCTTTGGGCCGATCGAGCATAAACAAACCATAAAAACTCCCGGAAACGTATCAAACGTCACTTGACTTATCTCCCGACTTGTCTATACTGAATTGCATTATTTCTACCGCAAGCAGGGAGACATGAAAATGAAGTCATTATCCGGCAATCAAACCTGGGTGTTCCTCGCGTTGACACTCGCCGCCCTGGCGGGCCTGGGCGCGGCCATGTATGCCTACACCGGCCCCAACCGGACGGTAACGGAAGCGGTCATCGTCTGCAAAATCGTCCTGTGGGAATGCCAGGAGGTGCCGGCCAAAGGAGACTACCGTTATCACAAAGTGGATGATTGGTCGTGCTCGAACGAGAGCAAACCCTGGCTGAGCAAACCAAGCCAGCCGCCTCCAATGGGATGTTATGAAGGAGCAGCCACCCCCAACCAATACTGGACTCGCGAAGAGAGCGTACAGAATATCACCGTCACCTACCCGCCGGCGGAAATCAGCGCCCAGCCGGTATGCGGCCTGGAGGGGCAGAACGGCTGGTGCCGGGGCGGGGGCGGACTGCAACTGAACGGCCATGAACCGGTCAATGGGTACAACATCTTTAGCCTGGGCGTCGTACAAAACGGCGACCCCTTCATCGTTGAGAACACCGCCTCGGCGGTTGTCCAGGCCCTCGAAGGCCAAAACGACTTCCAATACTGGGCCTACTCCACCTGGGGCGACACCTCCCTGCTGGGCGCAAGCACCTTCCACCTCGACAGCCAGCCGCCGCAGGTGACCGCCAGCAGCCTTGCCGGAACGCCGGGCGAGAACGGCTGGTACATCTCGGATGTGAACATCTCGGTCTCGTTCGCCGACCCCTCGCCCGGTTCCGGGCTGGACGCTTTGACCTACATCCTGAACGGCGGCGCGGCCCAACCCTTCGCCTCGCCCCTGACCCTGAGCGACGGGCAGCACGAAGTCCTCCTTCGGGCCTTCGACCTGGCCGGCAACCTGAGCGAACTCAGCCAGACCGTCAAGGTCGATACCATTCCCCCGCTGCTAGAAGATAACCTCGAAGGGACGCTCTTCGACGGCTGGTACGCCAAAACCGCGTTGCTCTCGGCTTCGGCCAGCGACGCAGGCTCGGGGCTGGCCGGTCTGGAGGTCTCGCTGGATGGCGGTGCATGGACGGTCTACGAGTCCCCGTTGACGATAGGCGACGGCCTGCACCAGGTCGTCTTCCGCGCGCGGGACGTGGCCGGCAACCTGACCGTGAGCACCCCATTGCCTTTCAAGGTCGACGCCCGTGGGCCGCGCATCGACCTGCCGGAAAATTGGAATATCTGGGACACGGCCGCCTTCGCTGTGCGTGACGGCGAAAGCGGGCTGGTGCAGGTGGAAGTCATCCTGTCCGACCCACAGGGGCGCTGGCCGCAAGTCACGCGCACCTACACCCCGACCGGCAGCCGCTACGACGGTCAAATCGGTTGGAACCGGCGTTTTGCAGACAGCACCCTGGCCCCTGAGGGCAACTACCGGGTGACGGTCAAGGCCAGCGACCTGGCGGGCAACTTCAGCCAGAAGCAAGCCACGCTGGTCATTCCCCCGGCAGGCGACGCCCCGACCGAAGGGACCATCGTCCAGCCGGTGGTCGAGGCCGAAGAGCCGCCGCTCGAAACGACCTTCGCGCTGCCGCCGGAAGAACCCAAAGCGGTTCCTGAACCGGTAGAATCTATCTTTGGCGGGACATCGCTGGCGCTGCTCAACGAAGCCTGGCAGGCCAACAGCCTGGCAGCCGCCCCGCCCCTGGCCGAGCCAGACGGCATCCTGTGGGGGGCTGGCGCGCTGGCGGCCATGGCCGCCATGACAGCCTACTACGAACAGAAACGCCGCGAAGAAGAGGAAGCCCAACGTGCGGCCGTGCAGGCCCAATTCGCCGCCGAACAGGCTGAAAAGGAACGCCAGCAAAAAGCCCAGGCCAAGGTCATGGCCAAGTTGGAGAAGCAATGGGCCGAGGAGAAGCTCAAAGAGCAGGCTTACCAGCAGTGGAAGGAAGAGCAGGAACAGGCGAAAGCGGTGGATGCTCTTAGTGCAGCTGACTCAGGGAAGAAGGTGTTGGCCTCCCCTGCGCCAAACATTTCGATGCCACAAGGCCTCCCGCCCGAAGCCCAGCAAGCCTTCTTGCATGGCGGCTCGGCTGCCCAGCAATGGATTAACAACAACGCAGCCCAATTGCAGGCTGAACACCAGGCCAAATTGGAAAAGCAGCAACGCGATGCGCAGGCCAAAAACACAGCCGCCTCTTACAGTTCGCAGGCCGCCGCCTGGCTGGGGATAGATAAATACATCCACAAGCCCGAAGCGCCGAAAGAAACCGCCGCCCAAGAAAAGCCCTGGTGGGAGACGGCGAGCGAGTGGTGGCAGGATAATGTTGTCAGCCCTGTCCAAGAAACCATCCAAAAGACCGTTGTGGAGCCAGCACAGCAGGCTTGGAACGCTTTGACAACGCCTGCTTCAGTATGGCTTGGAGGAAGTCCAAATTACGATGGCATTAAGATAGCAGAACGCATTGTGCCTAATGAGGGAACAATTACAATAATGGGTGGTTATGGCCCGGTAGTTGTTGAGAACTTTTTAGTGAGACCGGGAATTTCAGTTCAAGCCCAATGGTATAACACAATGATTGACTCCCGCGATGGGTGGAGTAAAAATGGCGGCCTGGGTTATGCCCAGGTCTCAGATAAACAGGTAAAAGGTGAAATCCTTGATGAGAAGGGTAAATATACTGGTAATCTGGGATTGGGTCCAAACTTTGACCAAACCACTGATGAAGGCGCTTATGTCGCAATGGCAACAAGGATAGGGATTGCGCTTGAGGCTTGTGCCAGGTATTGTAATCCTGCCAATGTAGGGCTGTATGATGTTGTCCTAAACAGAACGATAGTAGCAGGGCTTTCCCAAAATGGGGCTGGATATTCTCCTGATTTTTTCCAACCATACAAACTTCCAAAAGTCGACCTTAATCCAGAAAATGATATAGATTGGGAAAGAATTCTAAAAACCAAGCATAATCCCAGCGCATCAGATGCCCAATTTCGAGAATTAGTTACTGGGAAAGACTATGAGCCGGATTTGATACTGGAGATGTATATCCAGGATTTGCGTCAAATGCATACCAATGGAATGCCGACCCCGGAAGACACCTTGAAGGCATTAGATAAAATTCTCGAGATTCTTGAAAATGCAAACAAAGACGAATGAGTTTCTAATGAAAAAACATCTTTTCTTGCTTAACATTTTTATAGTCCTGTTTAGCTTAAATTCCTGCTGGTTTCTTCAAAAAGAGGAGCGGGTCTATTCTGATTCATATTATTTTACATACAATGCTGAAACTATCTTAGATGACATCAAAAGGGGGGAAGAAGATATATTGCTCCCCATATCGGTGAACGAAGAACTGGAGATCATTCCCCTTGAAGATGCGACTTTGTGGAGCCAATCAGACATCATAAAAATTATAGATTATATTTTTGAATACGTCTGGCAAGACAGCCGGGATGGTTGGGAACTGGATTTACTTTATGTTGGCACTGACTGCCAAAAAATAAACGGATTTTTAGGTGGCCGTTTTCGTTTCGTGAAAAGTATAAAGACAGGCGATAAAAAACATGAATCGCGCTTTGTTCGAACAGTTTTCATACAATCTCGAGATAGGAGCATCGTTGTTTTAGATGAAGAGCATTACCCCAGAATGTTTTCCTGGAACACATTTGATTTGAATAAAATGGAAATTACTGCTGAGCAAGCCTTACAAATAGCCGAGGAAAACGGTGGGCTGGAAAACCGGCTGGCCGTCAATAATGAGTGTTTTATTTGGGTTGATATGGAATTGAGGGAGAAATCTATCATCCCGGTTGTCAATATTCCCTTGGTCAAAACCTATGAATGGATTGTAAGATATCGCTCTGTTTCTGATAATGAAACTATTTTTCGTTATTGGGTCGAGCCAAAATGAATATTATCTTCACCCTCCTCGAACGCCACTGGCCGAAACTGGCCCTGCTCTTAACCCTGGCCCTGTTTGCCGGGTTGCTCTTCGCCCCCACTCTCGCGCAAGGATTTGCCACGCCCTTCATCGTCCTGACCCTGGGCATGGGCATCCTACTGCTGGCCCTGCGTCATTGGCGGGCTTATCGGGGCGGGAAACTGTCCCGGCTCGAACTGGCGCGCAATGTCTTTATCGAGACGGCCTGCCTGCTGCTGATAGTTGTCCTGGCGCGTTTTGTGGGCGGGCATGTAGCGGGCTTTGTTGGCGAAGGGTATGGGTGGCTGCTGGCGCTGTTGTCCGCAATTATTGTCGGCGCGGCAGCGGGGCTGGCTGTCCAGAAGACGCTTGGGCGCTGGGTTAGGAGATAGGGGATTGAAAGGTCACAGACTCTGTCTCCGGGCAAAAGCAATAAGAATTTCTGCAAAAGTTCCATCCCCCTCATTTACAAATCCGAAAGCCCCCAAATTCGGCTTTGACTTCACGCAATAATCGGCTAGAATCAACCTGCCCACAGAGCGACACAACCCCGCGTCTCTCTGTTTTTTTGCCGACTGGCGCAGCAAAACATCCTACACCCCGGAGATTCTTGTGAAATATTTTGTCATTGTTAATCCCACCTCAGGACGCGGATTGGGGGAAAAATCGGTCACAAAAATCAAGGACTTTTTTGAAAAGCGCAACTTGGCTTATACCCTGGTGCGCACCGAACGCCCCTGGCACGCAGCGGAACTGGCCGAACAGGCGGCCCGCAACAAATATGACGTGCTGGTTTGCGCCAGCGGCGACGGGACCTTCAACGAAGCCCTCAACGGCCTGATGCGCGCGCGCGCCGCGGGATTCAACCACACCGCCCTGGGCATTCTTTCGATTGGGACAGGCAACGACTTCGCCGGGGGCGTCGGCATTCCCACCAATCTGGACGAAAGCCTCGAAACCCTCGCCCAGGACAAACGCCGCAAGGTCGATATTGGCAAGGTTTCAGGCGGCGACTACCCTGATGGACGCTATTTCGGCAACGGCATCGGCATCGGATTCGATGCGGCGGTCGGCTTCGCGGCCCTCAACGTGCCCTACCTGCGCGGCCTACCCGCCTACCTGATTGGGGTCATCCAGACGGTTTTCTTCTATTACAAGCCGCCGCGCCTGAAAATCGAACTGGACGGCGAAACATTCGAACAAAACTCACTCATGGTCTCGGTCATGAACGGACAGCGCATGGGCGGCGGATTCCGCCTGGCCCCCAACGGCGACCCGCACGACGGCCTTTTCGACCTGTGCATCGCCGAAACCGCTGGCAAACTGCGCATCTTCCAACTCATCCCCTATTTCATTCGCGGCGACCAGGAAGGCCAGCCCGAAATCAAAATGCGCCGCTCCAGCCGGGTGACTGTCACCGCTCTGGATGGCGACTTCCCAGCCCACGCCGACGGCGAAACCCTGTGCTTCAAAGGCACGGAACTGCGCCTTGAAATCTTCCCCGAAGCCATCGAAGTCGTCACGGCAAAGGCATAATTGATGAACCCTGCCCGCTGGATAGTCACCTACGGCTGCAAACTCGGCCTCGAAATTATGTGCCGCATCCGCAAGGAAAATTGGGAGAGCATCCCCCGCGAAGGCCCCCTGCTGGCCTTTGCCAACCACACCGGTATGGTCGAAGCGCCGGTCATGTACACCCAACTCCAGCCGCGGCCCAGGGTCACCGCCCTGGCAAAAGTCGAAACCTGGGACAACTGGTTTCTCAACTGGGTCTTTACACTCTGGGAAATCATCCCCATTCGGCGCGGCGAAGCCGACATGGACGCCCTGCGAAAATGCCTGGATTTGCTCGAAAAAGGCTATATCCTCGGCATTTCGCCCGAAGGAACCCGCAACCGCACCGGCCAATTGTTGCGCGCGCACGGCGGCATCGTCATGCTGGCGCTCAAAAGCCGCGCGCCGCTCATCCCGGTGGCGCATTGGGGCGGCGAGAACTTTTTAGCCAACCTGAAAAAATTCAAGCGCACCGACTTCAACATCCGCGTTGGACGCAAGTTCTACCTCGACGACCACGGCGAACGGGTTACAAAAGAAATCCGCCAGCAAATGGCGGATGAGATGATGTACCAACTGGCGAAGTTATTGCCGGAGTATTACCGCGGCGAGTACAGCGACATCGAGAACGCGACCGAGAAGTACCTGCGATTTGTGGAATAGATGCTCGATATTCGATGCCCGAGCACCGATTATCGAATATCGAGCATTTTCGCAATCGCCCGGTCCACCTTCCCCATCGGGTAATTCGACAATTCAGCAACAGCCACCCATTTGAGCGCAGAGTCTTCAGGGGTGTGGATGAGTTCACATCGCCAGGGGATTTGCGTCAGTTTGAAATGGGTGTAGGCGTGGCGGACCTCGTCCATGCGCGCCAGCGGACTAACCCTCAGCCTGTATGCCGTTTCGATGGCGGCGGCCAACCCTTCGGGTGAGTCCGCGTCCAGTTTGGCAGAGGGAAATTCCCACAGGCCGCCGAGCAGCCCCTCAGCGGGGCGGCGATTCAACAGCGTTTTTCCATCCCGAACAATGACCGCCGCGCCTTTGAGTTTGTGCGGCACAATCGGCCTGGGTTTCATCACCGGACGCTGCTCCTGCACGCCCAGGGCACGGGCCTGACACAGTTCACCCAACGGACACAGCAGGCAAAGCGGATTTTTGGGCAGGCAGACCGTCGCGCCCAAATCCATAAGGGCCTGGTTGTAGTCACCAGCGCGGCCCGGCGGGACGTGTTCTTCGGCCAGCGCCCACAAAGCCTGTTCGCCGGCTGGGCTGTCGGCGGGCGCGGAAACGTCGAAAACGCGCGAGAAGACCCGTTTCAGGTTTCCGTCGAGGGTGGCGATGTCCTGCGCAAAGGCAATCGAGGCAATGGCGGCGGCGGTGTAGCGCCCGATTCCGGGCAGTTTGCGCAATTGGGCCGCGTCGGCGGGCAGTTGGCCGTCATGCTCGCTGACGACCAGCTTTGCGACTTTGTGCAGGTTGCGGGCGCGGCTGTAGTAGCCCAACCCCTCCCAGGCTGATAAGACTTCCTGCTCGGGAGCTTCTGCCAGGGCGCGGACGGTCGGGAACCGGATGAGCCAGCGTTCGAAATAGGGGATGACCGTCTCGACCCGCGTCTGCTGGAGCATAATTTCGGAAACCCAGACCGCGTAAGAATCAGCAAGCCCGCGCCCCGGTGGCTGCCGCCAGGGGAGGACGCGGGCATGTTTGTCGTACCATGCGAGAATGCGGGCGGAGAAGTTACTCACCGTCAGAACTGAAACCCGCCCCTGGACTGGATGAGTTTGTGCGAATAGTTTTTGACGTAGCCAAAGAGCTGGTCGCGCAGCGCGGCCCACTCGGCCGAGTTGAGAAACTTCTGGGCGTCGGGTAGGTCGGGGGCCAGCATGGCCACCTGAATTTGCGGGTATTCGCCGTAGATGGTCGCCCAGGCTTCGGTGGGTTCAAGCCCCATGCGCTGGACGCCCGGAATAAACTGGCCGATGACAAACTCGAAATATTCCTGTTCGCGCTCCGGGGCGATATCCCAGGTCATCAGGAGTTTCACAGACATGTCAATCTCTCCATTCATGCTACGTGCCGACCAGGTCGAGCACAATCACCTTGGTTTCAGTCGGCAGGCTGGAGCGGGTCACTTTGAGCGAGGGGACGGTTTCAGGAGTGGTCAGGCCCATTTCTTTCAGGAATTTTGAGAGCGGGTCGAGCTCCACCTTGCTGTATTCGTGTCCATAGTGCATCGGGATGACGATATCCGGCTCGATAAGGCTGATGACCTCAGCGGCTTTGGCGGCGTTCAGGCCGTTCCCGCCGCCAACCGGGACGAGCACCACATTGACCGTGCCGAGGGCCTCGACTTCGCCCTGGGTCGGTACCTGGCGCAGGTCGCCCAGGTGGGCAATGGTAATGCCTTCGAAATCAAAAACATATAAGGTGTTGCGCGGTTTCTCGACCCCTTTTTTGCCGTTGGCGTCGGTCTGAACACCGGTAATAAAAACGCCGCCGATTTCATATTCGCCGGGGTTATCGATTTGGTGGGAAGTGCCTTTGACTGCGCCGACAAAATTGTGCCCCGGAGCATCGTGGCTGACAGTGACAATATCAGCGCGCAGTTTGAGTGGTTCAAAACCGACCACATCGCTATCGAAGGGGTCGGTGACAATTGCGGCCATACCGCGTTCAATCATGCGAAAACAAGAGTGTCCGTACCAGGTAATTTCCATGTTGTGATGTTCTACCTCCGGACGCAATTATACCTGTTTCCGGGCTGGCTGTTGCAGCAGCAGGCCTTATTTCCGGGGGCAAATTCCTAACCCAAAAACACAGGCCAACATGCTATAATTTCCATAGCGGTTCATACCCGCCTATTCAAATATGATACCCTCACACCCGTGCTCGTTTCTCCTGATTGAAGACAATGCAGCAGACGCTGACTTAATCCAGCGCGTCTTAAAAAAGGTGGACCCGTCCAACAGCATTTACCTTGCCAGGGACGGCGAGGAAGCCCTGCAAATGCTAAACAACTGGGGCGGCAACCTGCCAGCGCCGATGATTGTCCTGTTGGATTTGAAACTGCCCAAAGTGGACGGACTGGAAATCCTGAAATCCATCAAAAGCAACAAACAGCTAAAAACCCTGCCTATCGTTGTGCTGACCTCGTCCAACCAGTTGAAAGATATTCATGAGGCTTACCTGTTGGGGGCAAATTCTTACATCTTGAAGGCAATTGATTTCGACGAGTTCTCGAAAGCAATTGAGTTGATTTACAGGTATTGGTGTCGATTAAATGTTTGCCCGCTTTAGCCCCGATACATGAACAACCGAAGGCCGCAGTAAAAGACCTCCTGTTATATGGAGGTTGTTGTTTTGTGGCCATCAAACACTGTTACAAAAACAACCCAAAACCCGGAGGATGAAATGCGAAAGTTCCTAATTTTGATACCCCTTAGCCTGTTGCTGACGTTTTGCGCCGCGCCCGGCAGCAACTCCGGCGCGCCCGCCCCGGATGTCGCCGACATTGTCAGCGCCACCCTGACCGCCTATGTCCCAGAGCAGGTCGACCTTCAGCCTATCCTGCCCGCGCCGACAGGCGGAAGCATTTCAGGGCGCCTGTCCTACCCGGCTGATGCGATTCCACCGATGAAAGTGGTCGCCTTTCGGGTCGGCAGCGATGAATTTTTCTTTGTAGAGACCGCGCGCAACCAGCCCATCTATCGCATTGACAACCTGCCCGAGGGCAAATATAACGTAGTCGCCTACACCCTGGGTGGTGACAGTTTCCCGGTTGGTCTGTCGGGCGGCTACACCCAGGCCGTCCTGTGCGGCATGGGCGAGTCTTGTACTGAGCATGGGCTGGTAGATGTGATCGTCTTCGACGGCGAGGAAAGCTCGGAAGTGGACATTCTCGATTGGCTGCAACCGGATTTCCCGCCCATGCCGTAAATTCAGCGGAAGGCGGGATGGTATCCCGCCCATGCCGTAAATTCAGCGGAAGGCGGGATGGTATCCCGCCCATGCCGTAAATTCAGCGGAAGGCGGGATGGTATCTCGCCCATGCCGTAAAAATTAGTAGGGGCAAGAGAATATCTCGCCCCTACATATCCAGGCAAACCACATGACCAAACTCATCAAACAACCCAACAGCAAAATGTGTTTCATCTGCGGGCTGGAAAATCCCGTCGGGCTGAAACTCAAAATCTACCAGACTGAGCCGGGGGTTATCGAAACCCACTACACCGCCCCGGAGCATTTCCAGGGCTATCCCGGCGTTTTACATGGGGGCATCGTTGCCACGATTCTCGATGAAATCAGCGGGCGGGCACACATGGGCGACCCATCTGCGCCGCGATTTATGTTCACCGGAAAACTGGAAGTCAAGTACCGCAAAAATGTGCCGACCGGCAAGATACTCAAAATCATCGGCAAGGCGGGCAAATCAAAAGGAAAGATGGCCGAAGGCTGGGCCGGAATCTATGACGAAGCCGGGATTCTGCTGGCCGAAGCCAACGCCCTGCTGGTTGACGTGCCGCAGGAAGTGCTCGATTCGACCAACCTGGCAGAACTGGGCTGGAAGGTGTACCCGGATTGATAAGTAGGCAAAAACGGCGCAACTACCTAACACCTAATTATCGATATTCTAGGCCAGCCTTTGGGAAAAGGTCTTTCTCCAAACCCACAATTGCCATCCCAGGAGCACTATCATCGCTAATACAGGCAAACGAATCCCCAAGCTTTCTCGAATGCCAAACTCGGACAGCAAGAACAAGGGCGGACACAACCAGAGAAAAACACCATAGGCTTTGCGGGGCAGATTCTCTTGATGTAGGTAATTGTAAAATATCACTGCCGGGGCGACCAACAACAAACCATCCTGTGGGTTGACATGCAGGCTAAACAACACGCTTAACGTCAATGTAATTGACATGCGCAAATCAAGGGCGATTTGGCCGAATTCCCCACGTTTCCACCACAGCCATCCAATAATACCTGTTGAGAACAAAAATCCCAGCAGGCTGAGCGTATTAATGAGCAACTTTTGCTCAGCGCCAAGCCAAATTGCCAGGGTGCCTTTGAAGTTATACATAACTGATGGGTTAATGCCGTATTCATCAAATGCGGCCGAACTGAAAGATAGTATTTCGATAAAATCCAGCCAAATTCTTGGACCCAACCAGACTATTGTCAACAGTATAATTGCCAGGCATCCTGTTGCCGCTATCGCAAGAGCCTTCCAACGACGGGAGAAAAGTGTTACCAAAAACGGGACAACGGCCGTCTGAGGCTTCAGAGTAACGGGAAGCAACCATAATCCTACAGCCAGTTCGCGCTTTTCCTTTATAGCCCGAAACCAGAGCAAAAAGCACAACAACACCAGCAACGATAAAGCCCCCAATAGCATGTTGACAAGCAGCGGGTAAAAAGCCAAAATTCCCGTGAGCCATAATGCGCGCTCTTCTCCGTCCCAATTTTTACCGAAATTCCACATTGCACGCAACAGACACCCCAACAACCCCACCTGGAAAAAGAATTGAACAGTGTAAGCCACTGGTAATGGAAAAACCGCGAGAGCAGAATAAATCAACGCCCCATAAGGTGGATAATTGAACGACAGCAGCCCATCAAGAAAACTGCGCCCATCCAAAATTTGCTGCTGGTAGCGGGTTTGCAATTCCAAATCATATAGGTCTTTGCCCAACCCATCGCGCACAATCGCTCCTCCGGTGTAAAAAGCGGTGAAATCTGCCCGCCACAGCAGGTCTTGTTGCGCAGCGATAATACCCAGGACAAAAAAACTTAGCATTATGCCCAGGTTTATAGCCAGGGGTATAGAGAAGAACCATTTCCCAACTGCCATTTTCCTCTCAATTAATTTGCTTGACATGAGTTTCTTTCGCCAGGCGCATCCCTCCGAAGGCGGCGAAGACGCTGTTTTTGTGCAAAATTTCGACAGTAGAAAAACCCGCCTCGCGCAACAAATCCAACTGGAACAGGAGTGGGCGCGGGGTGTCTTCTTTTTCGATGTAGCCAAAGACCGTTTCGCGGTAGTCGTCGCCTTTGTGCGTGGAAAGGTATTCTCCATAGCGGGACTTCATCAGGGACTGTATCGCCGGGCTGGAATGTTCGACCATGTCTGAAATCCAGAGTGCGCCACTGGGGCGCAGGGCGCGGAAACACTTCGAGAAAACCTGTCGCCACTCCTCGTCCGCGCGCAGGTGGTGGAAGACCGCCGCAGCCAGGATGATGTCGAATTGGCCCTCACCCAGCTCCAGTTCGCGGATGTCGGCCTGGTGCGTAACGACCTTGCCGGTTGTGGCAGCCCCAACCCTTTCAGCGGCGCGCTCCAGCATCGGCTGGCTCAAATCAACCAGGTCAACGTCCAGATCTGGCAGCGCCTGGAGCATTTTGATTGAATAATTCCCGGCCCCGCAGCCAATATCAAGCAGGCGTTTGGCCTGGGGTGTGCAGGCCGCCGCGGCGCGGGTGATTAAATCCATAATCAGGGGCGAGTCAACCGCGGCAGCGTGGCCGGTTTCGAGATCGGAAAAGCGCTCGACGTCGTTATCGAAGCGCCGGCGAATTTCTTCAACGGTTGATTTCATTTTCACATCGTCCAGGGTTCGGCCTGAATGTCGAGTTCATCGGACCAACGGCGTTGGATGACACTGATTTCATCCAGAATGTCCGCGGGCAGGGGTGTGAGATTTTCTTTCGCAGACAGGAAGGCGTTCAGGTTGTCCAGTTTGCCGCTCGCGCCGACGGTGGCCTTGACGAGCGGAAAACTATGCGCAAAGCGGACGCAGAATTCCGTCCAGGTGGCGACACCCGAACGCTCGAAAATCGGCGCAACTTCAACGGCGCGTTTTTGCAGGTAATCTTTCCAGGCAAAGCCGGGCACGTCGCGCAGGCTGTGAACGGGCCCGCCGGAAACGGTGCGCATGGCGATAATGTTCTGCTTGCGGGCCAGCAACTCATCCCAAAGCGGGTTGGATGCAAAACGCTGGAGCGGGTTCAGGTAAAAGATAAAGCCGTCGATAATGCCTTCGGTGTACCCCGCCCTTAAGGCTTTCAACGGTGCATCAGATGTCCAGGGGAAGGCTTCGACAACGTAGCCCTGCACCAGTCCTTCATCTTTGAGTTGGCGAAAGACCTTATAGCAGTCGCCGCCGTTGGCAAAATCTTCGGCCAATTCGCCGCCCAGGCAGAGTTGGCCGAGTTGCATGCCTGAAAGGCCCAGCGGTTTCAGGTTTTCCTCGATGACACCGCGCAATTGGTTGACGTTATCCCAACCGATTTTGATAATCAGGGGCGGGATTTTTACCGGTTCAGCGGCAAATGCTTCGCCAAGGACTTCGAGGGCATCACCGTACATGCGGGAGGTGTGGAACCAGACGCCAGGGTCCATGGCGGCGCGGGCGACCTTGAGCCGTTCTTCGCGCGGAATGGCAGAGTCGCCGAGGCGGGTGGTGCCATAGATGTAGGGGCTGATGCCTGCAAGAGCGGTTTTATTTGTTGTCATAAGGATACCTTTCTGATTAACGATGATTTTTATAGTTCCGGCCCTTCCAGGTGACGCCCTGCCCGGACAAAACCTTCCAGGCCGAGGTGAGCATCATGGCGGCGAAGACGCCTGCGCCAAGCGGGGTGGTCAGGGCGTACCAGGGCGAAATGCCCATGTTTTGGTTGACCTTCATGCGCGCAAACAGGATATAAGCCCAGACCAACAAGGCTTCAAGAACAACAACCAACGCCATCCAACCGCCGCTATTGAGATACCAGACCAGGCCAAAAATCGGCCAGGCGGGCAGGACGAAGGCGGCCATCAGCGCCAGGGCTGCGCCGAAGACGCCCAGCAGCAACAGGCCGGGACGGTCAGAAAGGCCGAGGTAGATGTTCTTCGTCCAGCCTTCCCACATCGAAGGCAGGTCGGTGTACATACGGGTTTGGGCAATGCCGCGCCCATCGGCGACAATTAATCGGTGGCCGCCCCATTTGACCTTCTCGCTGAGGGCTTTGTCTTCAACAATCTGGTCTTTGACGGCTTCATGTCCGCCGATGGAATCGTAGATGTCGCGGCGGATGAAGATGAATTGTCCGTTGGCGATGGCGTCACGGGTGTTCGGGTCGTTGACTTTGCGGGGGGAGAAGCCAACCGAGAGGGCGGTGAGCACCAGCGGCATGACGGTTTTTTCCCAGAATGAGCCTGTGAGTTGCTCGGTCATGACGGTGTACATGTCGGCCTGGGATTTTTTGGCGGCGGCCAGGGCAGCGGACAAGGCATTCGGGTGGAGAAAGGTATCGGCATCCAGAAACAAAAGCCATTCACCGGTAGCGGAAGCGGCGGCCTGGTGCAAGGCATGGGGTTTGCCGGCCCAGGCTGCGGGGAGTTCGCGTCCAGCCAGGATAACGAGACGAGAGTCGCGGGCCGAGAGTTCGGCCAAAATAGCGGAGGTAGAGTCGGTCGAGCGGTCATCCAAAACCAAAACCTGAAAGTTGGGGTAATCCTGGGCGAGCAAGGCTTCGACACAGCGGCGAATGTTTTTCTCTTCGTTGCGGGCCGGGACGAGGACAGAAATCGGCGGCCCGCCAGGTGGCGTGGGAACATGCGGCGTGCGCACGTCAAGCCAGGCCTGGTTGTGCAGCCAGGTGACGATGACAATTGCGCCGAGAAAAAGTACAGTCGAGAGTATCAGCAGGCTCATAAAATTTGGGGCAGTTTTTGGGCGGCGCGGTCCATAAAGTGGACAACAAACAGAATCAGCAGGCTGGCCAGACTGATGTCGGCAACCAGGCCGAACTGCTGGTTGGCCCACAGCAGCAGGCTCACAACCAGCAGCAGAGCCACAAAGCGGGTGCGCGGCATTTGCTCATCGCTGAAGAGTTGCGGCATGGCAAGTTTAATCAGGTAGCGGTTGTGGGGCAGAAGGTTGGCAGAGAGCATTAAGAAAAAACGCACCAGGAAGATGGCATGCAGGCCAAAGAAAACGCCCGCCGCGCCTGCGACGAAATGGTCAAAGGAGGTTTGCACAAAATCGACTTCGGGATTGAACAGGATGTCGAAACTGGACAGGAAGGTCATCACCAGCAGGCAGATGAGATACCAGAAATAAAACAGGCTTTTGAGCATGGCGGGCAGGCTGTGTTTGGTAAGCGCCAGCAGGAAAATGCCCGCCAGTGGCGCGGCCAGCCAGGCGGGGCTGAGTTCGACCTGCCCGTATAGGGAGACAAAAACAATCGCTGTAACGACCACCACCGTCTGCTCGTTGATGCGCGGCATGAGTTTTGGATACACCATGCCGAACACGAACAGGAACATGAAGGTTGGCAGCATTATCGCATCGGCAATAGCGTTGAGCGTGCTCGAACCAAGCGGCGGGTCGAAAAATTCGGCCAGCAGGATGAGCGTCCAGGAGACCAGCACCACCAGGGCAATAATTTCCTGCATACGACTGACGCGCGGAGCCAGGATGCCCGCTTGCGGGGCGATTTGTTTCTGTCGTTCGGAGGTTTCCCACAGGAACAGGATTTCAACGATAATTCCAGTGGCGAGGGCGAGGGCGAGGTTGAAAGCAAGTTCCATTATAACTTTCCTGTGGCAGCAAGCCCAGCCAGCAGTCGGTCAAAATCGATAAGCCCCAAAAAGACAAACTGCGGCTGGATGGCAATCACCAGGAACGTAATCCCCAATATCCACGACGATTCAGGCGAAATTGGCCAATGGGCCTGCACGTGGTCATAATGCTCACCCAACACAGCCTCGTCCCAGCCGGAAACGGGCTTGTCAATGTAATAGACCCGCAAAACCTGCCCCGGCGCAAGCGATTCTGTCACCGATTCGGGATAATGCTTCAGGTTCAGGCTGGCATAACCTTCCGAACCGTCCGAGCGCACAAAATCAACCCCGGCGCGCCTGCTTTCCATATCGACATAAGAAATATTGGCCGAGGTGACCGCCCCGTAAGCCCGCAAATTTTCGAGTAAACGCCGGTGCTGGCTCACCTGGTCGATGGAAACAATCACACCCACCAGGAACATCAGCGGGGCCAACGCGGCCAGAAAATACCAAAGAATCGCAAAAATCATCGGCAATTGCCGAACCGTGCGAATCAATTCATCCCTCACTCGGCTCAAATAACCCTCACCGCCGACCCGCGCTCGCCCTTCTCAACCTCGATGCGGTTCGGGAAGGCGTCTTTCAACTCGTCCAAATGGGTAATAATCAAAATTTTGGCAAAATCGCCCTTGACGGTGTTAATCGCTTCAATTAAACGCTGGATTCCCTGCGCGTCCTGCGAGCCGAAACCCTCGTCGATGACCAGGGTTTGCAGGCGCGCCCCGGTGCGCTGGGCCAGCATCTCAGAAAGCGCCAATCGGATGGCGAAATTGACCCGGAAGGCCTCACCGCCCGAAAACATTTCATAGTCGCGTTCGCCCGCCGGGTCGCTGATAACAATATCAAGCGTCTCCTTCAGGTCGTCGCGTTTTTTGTCACGGTAACTGGCCTGGGTCACAAAACGGACGCTCATCGCGCCATTCGAGAGCCTGTCCAGCAGTTCATTGGCCTTCTCCTCGATTTGCGGCAGCGATTGCTCGATGAGCAGGGCCGGCACGCCATCCTTGCCAAAAGCGCGCTCCAGGGTTTTATGGCGCGCAATTTCGGCGGCCAGTTCCTCGCGCCGGGCTGTAAACTGCGCCTTTTGCGCCCGGCGGTCGTCGAGCACGCGCACCAACTGGCGCGCCCCGCCGACCTCCATGTTCATGCGGTTTTCGCGCTCTTGTAAATCGAACAGGGCGCGCTCGGTCTCGTCCAAATCGGGGCTGCTGGTTTCGGCCTCGCCCAGCCGCGCGGCGGCTTCGGCATAGGCGTCTTCGGCGTTATCGAGTTCGGTGTTTAAGGTTGAAAGTTGAAGGTTTAATGAGGCAATCTCATCGTCGAGCGGTTTGAGCGCAGCCCGGGCCGATTCCAGGTTGCGAAACTCGGCTTCGCTCTCACGCCCGGCCAGTTCGGCTTGGCGGGCGGCGTCGTGCGCAGCGGCGTCATAGCCCAGGGCGGACAGTTCTTCGTCTAATTTGGATAATTGGGAACGAGCGCTGACAGCGAATTTTTCGCCGTTTAACAGGCCTTCGACCTCCTGCAAGCGGATTTTCCCGCCCGATTCCCACGCCGCCACAGCCTGTCTCGCCGTCTCGAGACGTTCGCTCAACGCCGAAAGTTGGGCCGCTAGGCGCACCCGCTCGGTTTCGGCCTCCGACAGGCTGCGAACCTGCACTTCGAGTTCCGCCACCTGCCCGGTAATCGATTCCGTTTCGGAGCGGTTGGCGCGCCACTGGTCGCCAAAGACCTTGCCCTCCGATTTCAACCCGTCAATCGTCATGGCGCGGTGTTCAGGCGAAAGTTCCTGTCCGCACAGCGGACAATTGCCCGCCTCGGTTTCCTCCAGGTTTTTGATGCGCTCCTCCATCGCCAGCATCTGGGCTTTCAAACCCTCGTTTTCGGCCTTCAACGCAGATTGTCGCTGGCGCAACGCATCCAGACTGGCGCGTAGTTCCTCGCGCTGACGGGTTCTCTCTTCCGCTTCGGCCAGCGCAGCCGCAGCGCGCGCTTGCTCTTTGCCCAAATCATCAATCACCAACAACTGGTTACTGGTTACTGAATACTGGGCGTTAAGCGACTGGCTTTCCTGTTCCAACCGCGCCCGCTCGCTGTTGATTTCGTCCAAAAACGGCTGGCGGCGCTTCTCTTGCTCGCGGAATTGGGCCGCAGAAGCCTCGAAGGCCTCCAGCGCGGCGCGGGCCTCACTCCAGGCCTTGTATGCCGATTCGACCTCCGCGGCGCGTTCAACGAGACCGGCCTGGGCTTCGCACTCGGCCTGTTTGGCGGCCAGACGGACCGCAAGGGCAGAACGATTCGCGCGTGAGCGTTCCAGCGCGGCGGCCAGCGTCTCGGTTAGTTTGCGTTCCTGGGCCAGCGAAGCGGCCATCCGCCGGGCAGTTTCGAGCGCGGATTCCTGCACCTTGCGCACATCGGCCATTTCTTTCAACTGCGTTTCCAATTCGGACAGGCGCGTTTTGCGGTCAGGCTCTTCGCTCAACTCGGCGTTGATTTCGGCCAGGCGGCCATCGACCTGGTCGACTTCGCGCTCGAGGTTTTTGCGGCGTTCGGCGGTGCGCTCACGGTAGGCATCCCACTGGTCGAGGCCGAGAATGCTGGCCAGAATGCGCTTGCGGTCGCCGGGGCGCTGCTGGGTGAACTGGTCGGCTTTGCCTTGCAGGAAGAAAGAGGCGTTGACGAAGGTCTCATAATCGAGCCGCAGGGTCTGTTCGATTTTGGCCTGGGTTTCGCGGGTCGAACGCTCGGTCAGTGGGCGCCAGCGTTCGCCATCCCAAACCTGGAACTCGAGCGTGGTGTTTTTTCCGCGCGGCAAGATACGCTGAATGCGGTACTGGTTGCCTTCGTAATCAAAGGTCAAGGCGACTTCGGCAATATCGCTGCCGGTGTGGATGAGGGCTTCGCCGGTTTTGCGCGCCTGACCAAACAGGGCATAGGTGAACGCATCCAAAAGGGACGACTTGCCCGCCCCATTTTGCCCCGAAATACACGCCATATTAAAGCCGCTGAAATCAACCTCGACCGGGTCGCGGTACGAAAGAAAGCCGGAAAGTTTGAGCCGAATGGGTATCATGGTCTTATTTTACCTTTGAATCAGTGGTATCATAGCGGCGTGTACAGTAGCGACCCCACCCGAAACCGGCGCAGGACAACCCTGCTGTCGATAATCCTGGCGACAATTCCGTGCTATTGCCTCGGGTTTGTCGCCTTGTCGTTAAGCCCCGGTGAGCGGGTCGCAACCCCCACGCCAACCCTGGGCGCTCCCACCGAAACCGCAACCGAAACGCTGATAATCATCCCGACCACAGCCGGGCCGTCTGCGACTCCCAACATCCTGACCGCCACCCTGACCTTCACGCCGACTGCCAGCGCAACTCCAACCCAAACCGAGACGCCCACCATCACCCCGACACCTTTCCTGCCGCAGACCAACACCTTTACACCCCTGCCGCCCACCAATACCTTTACGCCTTTGCCGCCCACGAACACCCCCACACGGACCAACACGCCGCTGCCGCCCACCAATACTTTTACCCCGACGAACACATCCGTTCCGCCGACGCCGACGGATACGCCAACACCGACCAATACGCCAACACCCTGAGCGCGCATACCCAAAAACGGACTTGCCCAACATGGAATTAACCCCTTTCCTGAAATCCCTGCTTTCGACTTCCGGGTTATCTGCCTATGAAACCCCGGCAGCTAAAATCATCGAAGAAGCCTGGAAGCCGCTGGTGGATGAAATCCAATACAGCAAGATTGGTTCGCTGGAAGCCTTGAAAAAAGGTTCCGCGGCTAAGGCGCCAAAAATCATGCTGGCCGCCCACATGGACGCCATCGGTATGATGGTCACGCAGAACATCGACGGCTTCCTGCGCGTGACCGGGGTCGGCGGGGTGGATGCGCGCGTGCTGCCCGGTACACCAGTCACTGTGCATGCCAGCGGCGGCGGAAAAACGGAGGAATTGCCGGGCATCGTCGTCCAGCCTCCGGCGCGGCTGCTGCCCGCCTCGATGGGTGACAACCCCATCCCGATGGACCACCTGTTCATCGAAACTGGCCTGCTGCCAAAAGACGTAGCCGCCAAAGTGCGCGTCGGCGACCTGGTCTCCTACGCCACCGAACCCACCGAACTTGCGGGCGAGGCCCTGGCGGGTCATACACTCGACAACCGCGCCTCGGTGGCCGTCGTAACCGTCGCGCTGGATGAATTGAAGAAGAAAACCCATGCCTGGGATGTCTGGGCGGTCGCCACCGTGCAGGAAGAAGTCAGCCTGGGCGGTGCGTTTACCTCCGCACACGGACTGCGCCCCGACCTGGCCGTCGCCATCGATGTGACCTTTGCCAAAGGTCCCGGAACGAACGACTGGCAGACTTTTCCGTTTGGCAAGGGGCCGACCCTCGGCTTTGGCCCCAACCTGCACCCCTTCCTGTTCAAACAATTCGAGGAACTCGCCAAGAAACTCGAAATCCCCTACCAGACCGAGGTCATTCCACGCCATTCGGGCACCGATGCGTACGCCACGCAAGTCAGCGCGGAGGGTATCCCGACCATGGTGATTGGCATCCCGCTGCGCTACATGCACACCGCGGTCGAGGTGGTTGCGCTCAAAGACATCCAGCGTGCAGGTCGTTTGCTGGCCGAGTTCATCGCCGCGCTCGAGATTGATTTTGTTGAGAAGATTGTTTGGGAAGATTAGGGGTTCGATATTCGAGATTAGATAATCGAAAGTCGAATCATCGAATAACAAGTAACGAATTATCGAATATTGAGTACCCACTCCACAGGAACACTCATGACTGAAAAAATTACAATTGGAAAATCCCAACTCACCTTGCTCGAAAAACTGTGCAACGCCAGCGGCGTCTCAGGCGACGAGGGCGAGGTACGCAAAATTATCCTTGAAGAAGTCAAGCCCTATGCCGACGAAGTCAGGGTAGATACGCTCGGTAGTGTGTTGGTGACGAAAAAATCTGCCAGCAAGAAAGCCTTGCGCGTGATGGTCGATGCCCACATGGACGAGGTCGGCTTTATGCTGGTGGCCGATGACGGCGAAGGCATCTATCGCTTCGAACTGGTCGGCGGGCTAGATGTGCGCCAGTTGGTCGGCAAAGCCGTGCTGGTCGGCAAGGACAAAACCCCCGGCGTGATTGGCGCGCGTCCGATTCACCTGACCACGCCTGAAGAACGCCAGCGCAAAATTCCGCTCGACCAACTGAGAATCGACATCGGCCCCGGTGGAAAAGCCAAACCCGGCGACCGGGCAGTTTTTGCGACCCGTTTCAAACGCGTCGGCCCGTCGATTTTTGCCAAGGCGATTGATAACCGCGTCGGCTGTGCGATTTTGGTCGATTTGATCAAAACCGCCCCGGCACACATCGACCTGTGCCTGTCGTTCTCAGTGCAGGAGGAAATCGGCCTGCGCGGCGCGAAAGTGGCTGCCAATTATTTCAAACCGGACCTGGCAATCGCCATCGACTCGACCCCGGCCAACGACCTGCCGCACCACGCCGGGGATGAAAATATCTTCTACAACACCAAACTTGGCCTCGGCCCGGCGCTGTACACCTTCGACGCCGGGACACTCAGCGACCCGCGCCTGGTGCGCTTTTTGGCGGAAACCGGCGAGGGTGAAAAAATCCCGTTCCAATACCGGCAGCCAGGCGGCGGCGGGACCGATGCGGGTTCCATCCATCGCCAGCAAGCCGGAATCCCGTCCGCGTCCGTTTCGGTGCCGGGTCGCTACGCGCATACCTCGACCCTGGTCATGCGCGTCGACGATTGGAAGAACACCCTGGCGCTCGTTTCGGCAGCGCTCCAGCGCATTACGCCTGACCTGCTGGCCAAAGACCGGCCATAGCTGGGAGTAAGAACATATAAACGGCTACCTGGCCCTGCTCGGCTCCGGCGAATACCTGCCGGTAATGAACGAAGTCGACCGCTTCCTGCTCGCAAACAGCGGCGCAAACGGACGAAGACCGCGCGTGGTCTGCCTGCCAACCGCCGCCGGAACAGAAGGCGAAGCCTCGGTCTCGCGCTGGATGCGCATGGGCGAGCAACACTTCAAGAATTTGGGCGCGGATGTTGCGTCGCTGAAACTTACCAATCGGGAAGAAGCGCAGCAGGACGATTTTGTCGAACAAATCGAACAGGCTGATTTAATCTATTTCTCTGGCGGCAAGCCGCACTACCTGTATGAAACGCTGAACGGCACACAAGCCTGGGAGGCAGCGCAAAAGGCAACGGCGCGCGGCGCAGCTTTTGCGGGCTGCTCTGCCGGGGCCATGTTCATCGGCGAGTTCCTGCCCGACCTGCGGACGTTTGGACTGCGCCAACAGCGCGCTTTCGGGATTTTGCCAAAGAGCCACATCATCCCACATTTTGACCACCTGAGCGCCTGGCGTGGGTTGTCCATCCCGCTGCTGCAATCACTTCTGCCTGAAAATGAATATATCCTTGGCCTCGATGAAGATACTGCACTGGTAGGAAAACTGGGCCAGGAATGGATGGTGATGGGACGCCAGAAGGCCTATCTGGTTGGTAAACATGAGACCGTCTCTTTTGCAAACGGCGAGAAATTACGTTTACCCGGATAGCCAAAAGCCTATATAATCGAGACATGGATACGCAACGTCCAAATTTTGACGCTATTCCTGATGTTTTTAAGAAATACCCTGCCGTGCAGGCTGTTTACTTGTTCGGCTCGTATGCCAGCGGCGCGGTCCGGCGCGATAGTGACCTGGATTTGGCAATTGTGCCGCGAGATTCATCCGCCAAGGAACAAATGCTCGACATCATGGCCGATTTGGTGCGCCACGTATATGACCGGGTTGATTTGATTTTTCTGGATAGCAAGGATGTTGTCTTGCGTTTCGAGGCAGTGCGCCAAAACCGGCTGGTTTACAAGACTCCTGACTTCGACCCCGGCGATTACGCCTCGCGCATCGTGCGCGAATACTGGGATTTCCTGCCTTACCTGGCCGTCCAGCGGCAGGCCATGAAACAAAGGATATTAGGTCATGGTGCGCATCGAAGTGCTTAAAAAGCGGATTGCCAAACTCGAAGAATATCTCGGCCTTCTGGCGGTCTATCGCAACATGCCCTTGGAAAAATTCCTGTCCAACCCGGAGCATTACCACAGCGCAGAACGGCTGTTGCAACTTTGCATCGAAGCCAATACGGATATGGGCAACCACATCATCACAGACATGAATCTCGGTCACGCCGACTACGGCTCACAAATCCCCGATATCTTGGCCGAAAAAGAACTGATTTCGCACGACCTGGCAGAAACATGGATAAAAATGATTGGCCTGCGCAACATCCTGGTACATGACTACCTGGACATCAATCATGCCACCGTTCACGAACTCATCCAAAGCCGTATGGACGATTTCGAATCGATAAAAGCATTTTTCACCCAATATCTCTAAAGAGACTATGAAAAAACTCATCCAAAAACTTACTGAAACCTTCTCCCCCTCCGGCTACGAAGCGGCCATTCGGGAGGTCATCCGCGCTGAAATCGAAGGGCTGGCCGACGAAATTCGCGTCGACGCGCTCGGCAACCTGATTGCGCTCAAAAAGCCAACCAAAGGCAAAGACGCCAAACGCATCATGATTGCCGCCCACATGGACGAAATCGGGCTGGTGGCCTCGCACATTGATGAGAATGGATTTATTCGCTTCACGGCCATCGGCGGGGTCTACCCGCAAATGCTGATGGGTTCACGGGTACGCTTCTTTAGCGGCACACCAGGCATCGTCCACACTGAACCGCTCGACAAGCCGACTGATACCCCCAGCGTGGACAAGATGTTCATCGATGTCGGCGCAAAAAGCCGGGTGGATTGTCCCATCAAGGTCGGCGAGGTGGCTGCGTTCGAGCGCCCGTTCCTCGACCTGGGTGACCGCATCGTAGCCAAGAGCATGGACGACCGCATCGGCTGTGTCGTCGCCATCGAGGCCCTGCGCGCCCTGAAAGAGACGCCCCACGAAGTCTATTTCGTCTTCACCACCCAGGAAGAAGTCGGCACGCGCGGCGCGGAAACCTCCGCTTTCGGCATCGACCCAGACCTGGGCTTCTCGATTGACGTGACCGCCTGGGGCGACACCCCGGGACGCAAAAACTTCGACATGGCGCTCGGCAAAGGCCCGGCCATCAAAATCAAGGACAGTGGGATGCTCTCCGACCCGCGCATCGTCGAGTGGATGATACAGACTGCCGAAAAGGCCAAAATCCCTTACCAGCGCGAAGTGCTGCTGGGCGGGACGACCGACGCGCGCGCCATGCAACTCGTCCGCGCCGGTGTGCCGGTGGGTTGCATCTCCATCCCCTGCCGCTACGTCCACAGTCCGAGCGAAATGGTCGACATCAAAGATGTCGAAAACGCGGTCAAACTGGTCGTGGCACTGCTGGGCAAACCGGTCAGCGGGTTGTAAAAATACCGGCTCGGTTAAACTTTTTCGCCGCAAGGAATTGAACTCCTTGCGGCGATTTTTGTTTTAAAAACAATTACGCGCCTTTTGCCAACTCCCCCAGGATGTTCAAGGCTTCCAGCACACTGTCGCGCTTCAGGCAGACCTGGTCGCCGAGCATGAACATCCGGTAGCCGATTTCGAGCAGGAAACCCAGGTCGCCCAGGTCTGCGCTGTCGGGGATGGGGGTGTAGGCCAGCGAATCAAGGATGCGGCTGGCGACAATCGCCTGCGGGTCGGCCTGGATGATGGTCTTCAACGCATCCAGGATGTGGTGCGGGCGGGCGACCTCGACATACAGGTCGCCGCGGGCGGCCATCAGGCGTCCGTGGCTGGCTTTGTCGCGGCGGATGTAATCCAACCCGCGCCGTGATTCGATTTTCTGGACGACCTCGGCTCCCGGCAGCAGGTCGCGCACTTCGTCAGCGTCGGCGGGGCTTTCAGCGAAGGAAATCATGACGTTCTTCAGGCCGCGCTCGCGCATGGCGGCCAGGTAGGCGCGGTCGGTTTCGGTCAGCGTGCCTTCGATTTGCAGCGAGGGGTGCGGGATATTGACCGATTCGCCCGGCCCAATCAGGCGGCGCGGGCCGTCTTCGAGGATGACCCGATTGCCGTCCACGGCCACAATGCGGCCCATTTCGCGCCCGTCGCTGAAAAAAGCGTCTACCGGCGTCTGAACCTGGATGGGGTGGCTGAGAAAAATCTCGCTAAAAGGGGGGATGGCCGCGCCAACGACGCGCAACTGGCGGCCCTTTAAATCGACCCACAGCGGCTGGCCGAATGTCGAGAGCCGGTCGAGGGCCTCGCCCGGCCCCTCGCGCAGGGGCATGACGGTGTTCAGCCGCAGCCCGCTGACCACCGGGTGCGCGGCCACGTTGGCGATGAAGGCCGCATAAGGGGGGATGGTGACAATGGTGGAAATTTTCATGATGTTTGCACGCCGTAGGGGTACGGCGGATTCGTCCAACCAAAACAACCCACAAGACCTCCGCCGTACCCCTACAAATTATGACAATTTCAACGTCGTGCCGCAATAACTGCACTTGAACAGGCCGCTGGCGGTCGTCGGGATGGGGCCGCCGCAGGTCGGGCAAATCATCTTGATGAGCTTGCTGACCTGCTCGACCTTGACCTCGTCCTGGCGGGCGCGCATGTTGTCCTCGAAATCGCCGAAGTAGCCCCAGGAACGCGCAATCAGGCCCATGGCGTAATCAACCGCGCGCTGCTCGTCCTCGATGCGGATGATTTTCTGCCCGCCGATTGCCTCGGCCCACTGCTCGTCAACATGGTCGCCGGGTTTGCCGGTCGGGCGGCGCAAGAACCAGGTGTTCCAGTTTTTGGCAACTTTTTGCCATTCGGCAATCGCATTGGCGTCTTTGACTTTGTCGCCCAGGTAATGGCTGATTTGCGCCGCCGGGACGGTCGGGTGCATGGTGACATCGCCAAAGACAATCAGGAAGGGCATTTCCCCGGCGTTGGGCGCTTCGACGTGGGTATTTACCCAATGGGCAAACAGGCCGTAACTTTCGGGCGCGTCGCCGCCGCCGCCCTCGCCATAGATTCCGCCGAGGAGTTGTTCGAGGTCGAACCCGCTGGCGAAGGTCGTCACCTGCAAGGGCCAGTGGTCGTAACCGGCGTCGCCAATGGCGGCGAAGCAGATTTCGACATCGGGCCGGTACTGCGATAGGGTGTTGAACAGCAGCGGCAGGCGGTCGAAGATTTCGGCAGGCCAGGAGGCCATCGAACCAGTCACGTCCACGGCCACAATCAGCGGATTCTTGGATTCGGAGCGAATGCGCTTCTTGGGGTCGATGATTTTTTCGTTGGGGCCGCCCTGCCCGGCATAGGTGCGCGGCCCGGCGGCCTTGGCGCGGGCTGCCGCCTCGCCTCGCTTGGAACCTGCCGGGGCCGGAGCATACGCATATTTGGCTGAACCATACCAATCACTGGTGTCTTCATCCCATGAGTACATTGAAAGCCTCCTGTAAAGATGTTGTAGTTTGTCATTTCGAAGGAGCCGCGCAGCGGCGACTGAGAAATCTTGTGTGGTGGTTAAGATTTCTACCCTGCGGGCACGATGTCACCGCTGAGCGGTTCGAAATGACAAAACGATTCAATAAGTGTATTTTTTACACTATATATATTTTACCGCATCTGCCAGAATTTGCAAGCCAAATTCGCGACGAATTCTCTCGTCCAGTTTGCGGCTGGAGATGTATGCGGCAATTTCGGGCAGGACGAGGCTCTGCCAGTCCTGGCCGCGCGCGATGGCTTCACGCACCATCGTGCCGTTGACGCGAATCCGCTCGTTGGGCGGGACAAAGGCAACGGGTCGTTCGATTCGGTAGAATTCCACCAAAAGGTTGGCGACGTAGGGGTTGTCGGTCACGAACAGGTCGAGAGTCTCCCCCAACATTTCCCGCACCATCAGCCGCCAGCGCGGGCCGTCGTCCAGGTCTGGGACGGGGATGACACTGACGTTTTCGCGCCCGGCCAGGACGATGCCGAGCATTTCTTCGGTTTCGGCGAGAGTGAAGGGATTGCGGGCGTTGTAGCGGTTGGAACTGCCGATGCCGAGCGTGACGCTTTCAGCCGCCGCGCACAGCCCGCGGATGACCGCCGCCTGGCCGAGGTGGACAGGTTTCCAGCGCGCAATCATGGCGATGCGCTTGAGGGGCTTGTCGGGGAGGGTCATGGCCGAATTATACGCCCGGTCAGGATAATCCTGTACTATCGGCCAGGTAGCGCATCTTTTTTGGGGAATATACTTGTAATCAAGTATAATTAAGTCGCTTGTAACCGGTTACACAAAAATTACCACCAGAAAACTGCAGGAGCAAGCACGATGGCATTTTCCAAAAATCCCGCCCTGTCCTCCAAACAACCCCACCCGCACGACCTGCTGCGGCGGCGCGAAGCGCTGATTGGGTTGTTATTTTTATCGCCCTGGTTATTGGGCTTTATCCTGCTCAAACTGGCGCCCATCCTGGCCTCGTTGGTCTTCTCTTTCACCAATTTTTACATGCTAACCCCCGAAGCGACCCAATTTGTCGGGCTGCAAAACTACATCCGCGCCCTGGGGGATATCAACGCCGGGGCCAGCCTGAGCGGTTCGCTGGGCTACTTCCTGTTCACAGTGCCGGTGCAGTTGCTGGCCGCGCTGGCGTTGGCCGCCGTCTTTTCAAGCGACCGCCTGCGCGGCAAGGCTGCGCTGCTGCGTCCGCTCTTTTTTATGCCCAGCATCATCCCGGCGGCGGCCATCCTTTTCATTTACCTGGGCTTTGTCGACCCGCGCACCGGCTGGCTCAACCTGCTGGTGATGGAGCCGCTCGGCCTGCCGCCCGTGCCGGGGCCGTTCACGGGCATGTCCTTCACGATCCTGCTCGGGCTGATGGCGATGTGGAGCATCGGGCCGGGATTCCTGATTATGTACGGGGCCATGCAGGCCATTCCGCGCGAAATCATCGAAGCGGCGCGGGTCGATGGGGCCGGGCCTTTCGCGCGATTCGTCTTCGTCAGCCTGCCGATGATTTCACCGGCCATTTTCTTTGCGCTGGTCATCAACCTGACCAGCGCCTTCGGCGGGACGGTGCTGCTCGACCGCGGCTACCTGTTTTCGTTCAGCCTGTCGCCGATGGAAGGCTACATCAACGCCATGATGTTCAACCGCTTCGAGTTGGGCTACGCCGCCGCCCTGGCCTGGATTATGTTCGCCGTCACCATGACCATCACCCTGTTCCTGTTCCGCTCAGCCAACCGCTGGGTCTACTTTCCCGACGAGGAAGACCGTGAAGAAATTTAATTGGAAAAACATCAGCCTGTTCAAGCACAGCGGCGCATCCACGCTGACCTTCCGCGCCTGGGAATTTACCGGCACGGCCATGGTCAACCTGCTCATCTTCACCCTCCTGGCGGCCTATCTCTCGCCGCTGCTGTACATGGTCGCCACCGCCCTCAAGGAGAAGCAGCAGTTCCTCGATTCTTCAGCCCCGCTCTACCCGGCAAAGCAGGTGGAATTTGAGTACCAGGGCAAAAACTACCCGGTGCTTGAAGTGCCGACCGAGGAGGGGATTCAACACTGGGCCATCGTCACCCGCACCCGCACCTCGGCGGAGTTCATCGACCCAGCCAACCCCGAGGCCGGGCTAATTGCCTGGCAGGGCAACTGGCGACAACTCCAGACCGTCTACCGTCCCCACGTCACCTTCGACAACTTCACCAATTTATGGACGGCGGCCAAATTCCCGCTGACCATCAAGAACACACTTATCATCGCAGGCATCAGCGAAATCGGCGTACTGCTGGCCTCGATTGCGGTTGCCTACGGCTTTTCGCGCTTCCGCATCCCCGGCGGCAAATGGCTTTTCCTGTTGCTGGTGGCCACCATCCTCATCCCTGAAAGCATCACCCTGGTGCCGACCTATTTCGCCTACGTGCGCGTCTTCGACTGGAACGGCACCTGGTATCCGCTGATTGCGCCGCACCTGTTCGGCAATGCCATCTACATCTTCCTGTTGCGCCAGAACTTCAAGAGCATCCCCAAAGACCTTGACGAAGCCGCCATGCTCGACGGGGCCGGGCCGCTGCGCATCCTCTTTTCGATTATCCTGCCACAGGCCATCCCTGCTGTCGCGACAGTCGCCCTGCTGCATTTCTTCTACACCTGGAACGAACTGCGCCTGGCCAGCCTGTACCTGGGCATTGCCCCCAACCTGCGCACGGTCTCGTTCAACGTCCAGACCTACCAGACCCTGACCTTTACGCCTGAAGTGCTGCAAGCCGGGGCGCTGCTGGTGATGGTTGTGCCAGTGCTGGTGCTGTTCATCTTCCAGCGCTTCTTCATGCAAGACATGGTCGTGACCGGATTGGAGAAGTAGGCCATGAAAAACCCCACCGTTCGCTCGATATTTTTCATCTGGCTGGGCTGGCTGCTGCTGGTGATTGGCTTCCAGGCCCTGGCCACCGCCCGCCTTGACCCGCAATGGCCCGACCGCGCCCAGGACTGGACGACCACCGAGACCGCCAAAAATCAGGGCGACTACCAGCGCGACCGTCTGTACCTGACCGAACCCTTCATGAACAACCAGGTCGCCTGGGATTCGGAATACTATCTCGGCATCGCCATCGGCGGCTACGACGACCCCAACATGCCCGCCCTCAGCCCCAAGGGCTGGCTGATTCCCAACTTCGAGACCCACATCCCGACCTCGGCCTACCAGGGCGAGATCCTCTCGCTTAGTTACGCTTTCCTGCCACTGTATCCCTACACGATTCGGCTGGTCGCCATCCCGCTCAGCCTTCTGGGGATGAACCCCATCGCCACCGCCACCCTGGCCGGGGTGCTCGTCTCGGCCCTGGGGACGCTGGCCGCCATGCTCTCGCTCTACGTCCTTGCGCGCGACGCGCTCGGCGAGGAAGGCGGATTGCGGGCCGCATTTTACCTGGTCATTTTCCCGACCGGCTTTTTCCTGGCCCAGGTCTACACCGAGGGACTCTTCGTCGGCCTGGCCTTCAGCAGTCTGGCAATGCTCAAACGCCGCAATTGGTGGGCCGCCGCCCTGCTGGCCTGCGCCGCCACCCTGACCCGCGCCGTCGGGATCGCCCTGATACTACCGATGGTCATTACCTGGCTTTCGACCCGCGAGTGGTATCACCTCGACCTCGAATGGCGCCAAATCTATCATTCCGGCCTGCCCCTGCGCCCGCTGCTGCGCGGACTGCTGGCCTTTTCGCCGCTGTTCGTCTTCCTGGCCTGGAAGTTTTCCTACCTTGGCGTGGCCTTCGATTTTGTCGAAGCCAACTTCTTCGGGCGCGGCTACCTCGACCTGGGCACTTCGTTTTTCACCTGGGCCACCTCCCTGCGTTCGATGCTCAGTTTCGAGAACCCGCAGCACAGCGCCTACTATTTCACCGAATTTTTCGGCATGACGGTGGCAATCATCGCCATCCTGAAAGCGCGCAAGGACTTCCCCGAACTGGCCTGGTTCAGCCTGGCCGTTTTCCTGATTTCGTGGGGTTCCGGCCCTGCCCAGGGCATTCACCGCTACGCGCTCGGCGCCCCGGCCCTGTTCGTGCAACTGGCCGCCTGGGGTAAAAATCCCGCCTTCGACCGGGTCTGGACAATCGCCAGCCTGCTGCTGATGGGCCTGCTCGCCATGCTCTTCGCGTTTGATTTCTGGGTGGCCTGACTTCCGTAGCGCAGGCTTCAGCCTGCAAACGGGGTTACAGACCCAACATTACTTCCAAAACAGTTTCGCGGCAGATTTAGTCAAAGAAATAAACCGCAAAGTGCGCCAAGAGCACGAAGAAAATCTAAAACCTTGGCGTGCTTTGCGGCCTTCGCGGTTCGTTTGGTTGTTTTTGGAAAGCCCCGCCATTTTCCCCAAGACTCCTTGCAATTGCAGAACTTTTGTTCTATAATTGCAACATGGACGCCATCACCCGCCTAAAACTGCTCTCCAGCCAGATGACCTTCGAGCCAGACCTGGAGCAAAAACCGGCCTGCTTCACCCAAAAGCAGGAAGAGCAGATTTTTGTCCACCCGGCCCAGATGCCCAACGGACAGAACATCAAACTGCTCAAGACCCTGCTCTCCTCCGCCTGCGAGCGCGACTGCTTCTACTGCCCCTTCCGCGCCGGGCGCGACTTCCGCCGCGCCACCTTCCAGCCCGAAGAATTTGCAAAATTATTCATGCAACTGAATCAATCCGGGATAGCCGAGGGCGTTTTCCTCAGTTCGGGAATCGCCGCCGGGGGCGTCCGCACCCAGGACAAACTGCTCGACACCGCCGACATCCTGCGCAACAAACTCAACTTTCGCGGCTACCTGCATCTCAAGATGATGCCCGGTTCCGAGCGCGCCCAGGTCGAACGCGCCATGCAGCTGGCCGACCGGGTTTCGGTCAATCTCGAAGCCCCCAACACCGAACGCCTGGCGCGCCTGGCCCCGCACAAGGTTTTCATGGAGGAACTGCTCCAGCCGCTCAAATGGGCCGATGAGATTCGCCGCACAGAGAACCCAAACCGGGCCTGGAAAGGCGTCTGGCCCTCGACCGTCACCCAATTTGTGGCCGGCGGCGCCGACGAAAGCGACCTCGAACTGCTGACCACTACCGCCTGGCTGAACAAAAACGTCGGCCTGAAGCGAGCCTATTTCTCGGCCTTCCACCCCATCCGCGACACGCCGCTCGAAAACAAGGCCGCGGTCGATCCGCTGCGCGAACATCGCCTGTACCAGGCTTCCTTCCTGTTACGCGATTATGGATTCGACCTCGAAGACCTGCCCTTTACCGGCGCAGGCGACCTGCCCCTGGCCGACGACCCCAAACTCGCCTCCGCGCAAGCCAGCCTGGTTCATGCGCCCGTTGAACTCAACCGCGCCGGTCGGCGCGACCTGCTGCGTGTGCCGGGCATCGGCCCCAGGGGAGTCGAGGCCATCCTGAAAGCCCGCCGCAGCGGAAAATTACGCGACCTTTCCCGCCTGCGCGCCCTGGGAGTTAACCCCGTCCGCGCCGCGCCCTTCATCCTGCTCGACGGCAAACGCCCGCCCCGACAGATGTCCTTGCTCTAACACCCAACCTTGACCCAACTTTAACCAATCGGTGCGGCCACCGGCCAATAAACCCGTATAATATTGCCACAGCCCTGTTGCTGTGGCAATAAGTTGTTCCGTCACCATCCCGGCCCGGTTGGGTTATAGGACTAAACTCCCTCACAGGCATATTTATGGACATCTCCCAGACCATCCACCTGCTCGGCGACCTGCTGGGCAAAGTCATCAGCGAACTCGAGTCCCCGGCCATCTTCGAGACCGAGGAAGTCATCCGCGCCCAGGCCAAGGCCCGCCGCAACGGCGATTCGCAGGCCGGGAAAAAACTGCGCCAGGCCGTCGCCGCCATCCAGGACAACGAAGCCCGCGCCGTCGCCGCCGCCTTCGCCACCTACTTCGACCTGATAAACCTGGCCGAGGAAAACACCCGCGTCAACAGCCTCCGCCAGCACGAGCGCGAAATCTACCCCCTGCCCGAACATGAATCGATTGGCGAAGCCATCGCCACCCTCAAAGAGCGCGGAGTCACCCGCGAGCAAATGGCCGACCTGCTCAAAAACTTGTCCATCGAACTCGTCCTGACCGCCCACCCCACCGAAGCCCGCCGCCGCACCATCCTGTCCAAACTCAACCGCATCACCAACGCCCTGGCCCGATTAAGCGACAGCAATCCCGGCCCGCGCGAAGAACAAAAATTGGTCGAAGAAATTAACGCCGAAATCACCACCCTGTGGCTGAGCGAACGCGCCCGCACCAGCAAACCCGCCGTCACCGACGAAGTCCGCACCGGGCTGTACTTCATCGAAGCCGCCTTCTGGCAAACGCTCCCGGCCCTCTACGAAGACCTCGACCGCGCCCTGGCTGAGCACTACCCCGGCCTCGAAACCGAGAGCGCCTGGCTGCGCCTGGCCTCCTGGATTGGCGGCGACCGCGACGGCAACCCCAATGTCACCGCCGAAGTCACCGCTGAAACCCTGCGCCTGCATCGCGGCCTGGCCGTCGAAAACCACCGCCGCGAACTGAGCGACCTGGCCCGCCGCCTGAGCCTGAGCGCCCGCCGCGCGCCTCTGCCCGGCGAACTCTCGGCCTGGCTCAAAAGCCGCTACCCGCTGCCCGGCCACATCGAATACATCGAAGAGCGCTACGCCCATGAACCCTACCGCCTGATACTCTCCCTGCTTGCCAACGACCTGGCCGAAGCCTCGCAGGAAGATATGAAGACCAACCTAAAACTGAGCAACCCGCGCCCGGCCCGCATTACCCTTCCGCAACTCAAACGCCCGCTCGAACTGCTCATCCCTTCCGTGCCGCCCGTCGTCAGGCGCAACAACCTGCTGCGCCTGCGCCGCCAGTTCGACATCTTCGGCCTGCAAGCCGCCCGCCTCGACATCCGCGAAGATTCGAGCAAGCTCAATGGCGCGTTATCTGAAGTTTTACGCGCCCTGAACATTTGCCCCGACTACGAACATTTGCCCGAACCCGAGCAGTTGGACCTGCTCACCCGCATGCTTGCCTCGCCGTTACCCGAACTGGCCCTACGCCCCGGCGTCACCAGCGACACCGAAAAAACCTGGGCGCTCTTCCACCTGATCGCCCGCGCCCGCCGCACTTACGGTGACGACCTGCTCGGCCCCTTCATCATCTCGATGACCCACTCAGTCGCCGACGTACTGACCGTACTCCTGCTGGCCCGCTGGACAGGCTGCGACGCCGGGCTGCAAATCTGCCCGTTGTTTGAATCGGTGCAAGACCTGAAAGCCGCCCGCCAGATGCTCGACGACCTGCTCAGCCTGCCTGTCTACCGCCGGCACCTGAAAACCTGCCACGACGAGCAAATGGTCATGATTGGCTACTCCGACAGCAACAAAGACGGCGGCTTCCTGATGGCAAACTGGGCGCTCTACCAGGCCCAGGAAAAAATCACCCAGATTGCCCGCGAACACGGCATCCGCCTGACCATTTTCCACGGGCGCGGCGGAACAGTGGCGCGCGGCGGCGGCCCGGCCAACCGCGCCATCCAGGCCCAACCCGCGGGCAGCATCAACGGACGCTTCCGCGTCACCGAGCAGGGCGAAGTCATCGCCGCCCGCTACGCCAACCCGGCCCTGGCCCACCGTCACCTTGAGCAAATCGTCCATGCCGTGCTGCTGGCCTCGGCTCCCGGCGCGCAAACCGAACTGGCTCCCGCCTGGCGCGAAGCCATGAACCAGATGTCCGCCACCGCGTACACAACCTACCGCCAACTCGTCTACGAAACCCCCGGCTTCCTCGACTTCTGGCAGGCCGCCACCCCGCTCGACGAAATCAAACGCCTGCAAATCGGTTCGCGCCCATCGGCCCGCGCCAAAAGCGGGGCCGTCACCAGCATCCGCGCCATCCCCTGGGTCTTTTCCTGGATGCAAAGCCGTTACAACCTGCCCGGCTGGTACGGCCTGGGAACCGGCCTGGCCTCGCACCCCGACCTGGGCCTGCTGCGCGAAATGTACGCCGGCTGGCCCTTCTTCCATGCCCTGCTCAACAACACCGAAAACTCGCTCGTCAAAGCCGATATGGACATCGCCGCCCTGTACGTCGAACTCGTCCCCGACCAGGAGTTGGCCAAAAAACTATTTGGCGTCATCCGCGCCGAATACGAGCGCACCCGTGACCTGGTGCTAAAAATCAGTGGCCACGCCGACCTTTTGGAGGAAGAACCCCTGACCCAAAACGCCGTGCGCCTGCGCAACCCCTACATCGACCCGCTCAACTACCTGCAAGTCGAAATGCTGCGCCGCCTGCGCGCCCTGCCCGACCCCGCTAGCCCCGCCGCAGAACCGCTCCACGAAGTCATCGTACTGACCATCAACGGCATCGCCGCCGGTTTGCGCAACACGGGATAAGTTCACAGGAAAAATAAAGCCACAGAGAACACAGAGTTCTAGAGAATACACTCTCCCAACTCTGCGTTCTCTGCGGCAAAATTGTCTTAAAGCATCAAAACCACAAAGGAGCCCTCATGAGCTTGCTCTTCATCGGCATTGTCGCTGTCATGTATGTTCTCGACCTGGTCATCACCCTGGTCAACCACCGTCACAGCAAACAACCCATCCCGATCCACGCCAAAGACATTTACGACGACGAGAAATACACCCAATGGCTGAACTACTCGCTCGAAACCCTGCGGCACGGAATCATCGTCAAAACAGTCATAACCGCCCTGCTGCTGGCCTTCCTGGCCTTTGGCGTCTTCGGCCTGCTCGAAACCCTCACCAACACCTGGTTCACGCATCCCATCCTGCAAACGCTGGCCTTCCTGGGGGTCTTTACCCTGTTGAGCGCATTGATTGGCCTGCCCTTCGATTATTACGCCACCTTTGTCATTGAAGAAAAATTCGGCTTCAACAAATCCACCCGCAAGACCTTCTTCCTTGACGCCCTCAAAGGCCTGTTGCTGACATTTGTTTTGGGCGGCGGCATTATCGCGCTGCTGCACTGGCTTTACCTGACCTTCGTAGACCAGTTGTGGCTATTCATCCTTTCGGCCTGGGTGGCGCTCTCGGTCATCATGGTCGTCGTCTTCATTCTCAACACCAAAGTTTTCGTCAAAATCTTCAACAAACTCACCCCCCTGCCGGACGGGCCGCTCAAGGAAAAAATCGAAGCGCTGGCCGCGCAGGTGGGGTTCAGCGTCAAAGCCATTTCGGTGATGGACGCATCCAAACGCTCGACCAAACTCAACGCCTTCTTTAGCGGCCTCGGAAAAACCCGCGAGGTTGTGCTATTCGACACCCTGGTGGAAAAACTCAAGGAAGAGGAAGTCCTGTCGGTGCTGGCCCACGAGTTGGGACACGCTGTTCACAAGGATGTGCCGCGCCTGCTGGCGGTCCAAATCCTGGCTTTTGGGCTGTATGCCGCCCTGGTCGGGGTGCTCCTGCAAAGCCCCGAACTGGCGCAGGGATTTGGCCTTTCCGGGGCACATTTCGGCTTCAGCATCGTGTTGTTCAGCATCCTGATCGAACCCATCTCGCTCCTGCTCGGCATCCCAATGAATTTCATCAGCCGCAAGGCCGAATACGCCGCTGACGCCTTCGCCGCCAAGCTGGCAGGCGCGGCCCCGACCCTCAGCGCGCTGCGCACCCTGGCGCAGGAAAACCTGGCCAACCTCAACCCGCACCCGCTCTACATCCTGATTCACTACAGCCACCCACCCATCCCTGAAAGATTGCGCGCCATCAACCAGTCAGCACACACTTCCGAAAAGATATAAAAAGATGAATACAAAACAGGCTCATGAAATTGTCCGGCGAGCATTAGAAAACCCTGTGCCCACATGGTTGGATTACTCGCCGAAAAGCGTACCGCTTGTTTTGTATGATGATGATGAATTTGTTTGTATAAACCACCCTTACCCGCCTAAACAGCGGCCAACCAACCTGACAGCAGCGACAGCATTACAAATCAATGGCGCATTGACGGCAACAATACCTGTAAAAACGTGTGCTGATGAACAGTCGCTCGTCCCGTTGGTTTACCATGAATGTTTTCATGTTTATCAAGGACAAAAGTTTCAGTATGACGGAGAATATGATTTTTTTGAAGTGCTGGCTTTTTATCCAGAAATGAATCCTGCTTATCGCGCTTTGTGTTCAGCAGAAACAGATGTTCTTAATAACAGCGCCTTGTCGAATCTGGATAAAGCCAGGATTTTGTCTACTACTGCACAAAAAAGACGGCAAATCCTAGCGAAGCATGATGGACTATTGGATTTTGAGAATAATTTAGAAAGAAATGAAGGGGTAGCGTCTTTCGTGGAACAGAAAGCAAGAATACAACTCTTCAATATTCCACCCGATAATTCAACTTGTTACTATGGTTATTCCCGGCAGTATTTTTTGGGGGCGGCAATGTGCTGGTTATTTGAGCAGATGTTCTCGCCCAAAGAATGGCAAGAAAAAGTTGAGCGCGAAATATCACTTTCTGACCTGCTCGTTGAAAATATCCCGCAAGAAACAGATTTATCACACTTACATTTGGAAGATATAGAAAGTCTGGAAAGACAAAAGGTGGAACAAATCTTTTTAGAAGCGAATCGGAAAATTGAGAACTTATTCCAAAATGGCGCAGTCACCTTAAAACTTCCGCCAAGATGCAATATTTTCAGGTCTTTCAGCCCAAGAAGCATCATTGCGCTAGGTGATGGGCGGCTAATTCACCCTGAGTTTGTTATCATCCAAACGCCGAATGGCAGCATTTCCGTTCAAAATGAAATGGCGCTTGAAAATTACAACGAAAACACTGTAATTTTTTCATCAAAACCATGTAGAGTTACAAATAACAAGTTGGACATTCGCTCAGAGAACGTACAAGTTGCTCTGGAAAACGTCAGACAACTTTCAGATGAAATCGTCGAAGTTCTCGAAATCCAGAAATCGAGCCGGCATCGCTTGCAGAAGGACAGCTGAAAACAGGCCAATTTGTGCTATAACAATGGAAAGGAGATTTTTATGGAAATCCAGGTTGTCCAAATCGAAAAACCGGAACCCATCAACTTTATTCTCGGCCAGTCGCATTTCATCAAAACGGTCGAGGACATTCACGAAACCCTGGTCGGCGCTGTGCCGGGCATCAAGTTTGGACTGGCTTTCTGCGAGGCTTCGGGCGATTGCCTGGTGCGTTTCAGCGGCAGCGACGAGGCAATGGTCGAACTCGCCAAGAAGAACGCGCTGGCCATCGGCGCGGGGCACTCCTTCATCCTGTTCCTGGGCGAGGGGTTCTACCCCATCAATGTGCTGAACGCGATTAAAAACGTGCCCGAGGTGGCCCATATCTTCTGCGCCACTGCCAACCCGACCCAGGTGCTTATAGCCGAAAGCGAGCAGGGACGCGGCATCCTGGGCGTCATCGACGGCTTCTCACCCCGGGGCGTCGAAGACGAAGCCGGGAAAGACTGGCGAAAGTCCTTCCTGCGGATGATTGGCTACAAGTTTTAGGCGCGGTTCTCCCGCGCCTTTTTATTTGCACCTTACCAGCCTTCCTGTATAATTATTGTATGACAAATCTTGCCCCGCGCCTGGCCTTGCTCCTGGTCCTAATTCTGACAGCCTGCGGCGGGTCTACACCTTCTGCCGAGGCGCCGCCCATCGATGCGCCGCCCCC
>Ga0208244_100219_pt1 | contig 70514 bp, 51 predicted proteins | sample SubbioCR12Aug_5A_FD_184828 | JGI IMG/M metagenome (GOLD analysis project Ga0208244, IMG submission 184828) | Serpentinite rock and fluid subsurface biosphere microbial communities from McLaughlin Reserve, California, USA - CR12Aug_5A (SPAdes) | ecosystem: Environmental > Terrestrial > Deep... | reverse complement strand
CACGAGGCCATCAATATCATTGACAAGGCAAACGTTCCTCCTTCGTCGGACGCCCCTGATGTGTTTTCAAGCAATCTGCCATTCACAGCCATCGCTGCCGGCACGCGCAGGCCGGCCACCGCACAACTTATCGGCGGTTGATCTTCAACATCACTGTTCATTGACATTGACAGGGGAATGATAGGACAAATAAAAGTGAGTGTCACTTCACTTTTACCTGAATTCTTCATGGGTTGGGTGCGTGGGCAGGCACGAACAGCGGGCCGGCGGTAGGGTGAATGTAAAAACAGCTGGAAATCCGGCAAAGCAGACCGCCCCTAAGCGGTTTGTTTGTATAGCACAATACCACAATAAACTTCATTTCTTTGAATCACAATTCGTTTTGTGCTATACACTCTTTGCCCCGATTTCCGCTGTTTTTGCAGAGCGCGGGGATAGCGTTGTTCGTGCTGGATTTTTGGTGCTTTTCATCAGGGAAAAGTACAGAAGAAAGGAATTATGAGTAATCTTTCTCTTTTCCTTTTGTCTTGATACAAAAGGAACAAAAGATCAAGCCTGCGCGAATCCCCCGCCCGCTCTGCCGGCTTGCTGAAAACACACCCCACCTGGTTTATCTGTTGAGCCTCAATCAACAATAACTTCGTTGGCCTGAAGATTGCATAGCTACATATTTTTTACCTTCGCTTCATGAAGTATTTCACTCTTTTTATTGTTTTGCTGCATCTGGCAGCTTTTGGGCAGCAAGAATCGCGGCCGGCAGATAAGGTGCATCTTCGCGTATCGGCCGGGTTGAGTGTGCCGGTGCTTGATTATTCCTCAAACGACCTTTCGAAAAGTTGTTTCACACAGCCCGGTATGGCTTTAACCGGTATTTTTGACTGGCGTATGTACAGGCAGATCAGTCTGGGCATAGAAGCTTCACTTTTTCAGCATCCTGTTAATGTGTCTTCGCTCGGTGCTGCCAAAGTGCTCAACGACCCCTTTCTGCAAGACTTGTACATTCGCAGTGATCCCTACAGGCTGGTTGGGTTATTTCCACGCATTTCGTATGTATTTTTGCTCAGGAAAGAGGTCCGGTTGTCGGTAAACGGTGCTGTCGGGCCAATGTGGTCGCGAACACCCTATCAATTATATAAACCGGAATATTTTCTTGCCGGACCGTCCTATTACGAAATTACCGAATCGCGCGACCTGAGCCTTGCCTACGGGCTGGGTGTTGATGCTGCTTTTTACGTGCATCCGTATCTGAGCTTTTTGTTATCCGTGGATGCTAAAGAAACCCGTGCGGCTTTTGGATTTCTTACAGCAAGCGGCACAAGAACCGACCACAGACGAATCAGTATGTTTAATATTTCAGCCGGATTGTACCTGACACTTTATTAGTTACTTATTAAGCCTGACAGACAGACTTGCCGGGCAATAAATTACATTAACTGAAGTTATTACCATGTTTTATCATCATTGCCACCTCAGTAACAACCAAACGAGCATGAAGAAGAAGTTTTTATTCGTTACTTTATTTATACTTACGACGACCTTTTGCATTGCGCAATCTGTAAAAATCGGTGACTGGCGCACGCATTTGCCTTATCAGAGAGTTATTGATGTTCAGGTAGTTGGTAACCTGACATACGCTGCCACACCGTACGATCTTTTTGTGTACAATACAGAGGACAACAGCATCCAACTGCTCAATAAGGTTAACGGACTGAATGACATTGGCGTGGGTTCGATCAGATACAGCGAAACCTATCAAACACTTGTGGTTGCCTACCGCAACACCAATATCGACCTGGTACGTGAAAACGGAATTGTCAATATTCGTGATATACGAGATAAAGATTTGATAGGAAACAAGATCATTAACAATGTGTTGTTGCATGGCAAGTATGCCTATCTTGCCTGCGGATTTGGTATTGTTGTACTTGATTTGGAACGCGACGAAATACACGACACCTACCTGATCGGGCCACAGGGAAGTTTTATCAACGTGAACGATATTGCGGTTTTCGATGGAAAACTGTTTGCGGCGACTTCGGCAGGGGTTTATTATGCTTCACTCGACAGCCCCAATCTGGCCGACTTCAACCAATGGACGAAAGACGTCAGGCTGAAGTACCCGAATTTATCCTACAATCAGATTGAGGCTTTCAGCGACAAGTTGTTTATTAACTATTCGCGAAACACCTTCAATGCAGACACCATGTTTGTGTTTGATGGAAATGCCTGGGATTATTACCGCAAGGAGAACACTTCGCTTCGGGCCATGCTCCGTGCGCAGGACGAACGCTTGCTGATTGTAAACAACTACAATGTTGAACTTGTAGATCCATCTCTCAATGTGGTGCAAAGTGTGTATTCGCCCGAAGGTAAAGGAATCGAGCCACTTGCTGCCGCACTCGACAATCTGCAGCAGGTATGGATTGGCGACAAACGTTCGGGTTTGATCAGGGCGTTCAACAGTGGATTTTCGGGCGAGTTTATCATGCCTAATGGTCCGGGAACAACCAATGTGTATGAACTCAAAGCCAGGGGCGAACAGGTATGGGTGGCCTCGGGAGGAAGGGCAAGCAACTGGGCAAAGTTGTATATGGTTGACGGTGTTTTTTCGTGGGACGGGAGTAGCTGGGAAACACATAACCGGCTCAATACAGCTGCCTTCGATTCCATTTCGGATTTCGTGAGTGTGGCAATCGACCCGGGCGGGCAAAAGGCCTACATCGGCAGTTGGCAGGAAGGTGTTATTGAATTTACGGACAATCAGGTGACAGCAGTTTATTCTGAAAACAACAGCAGTCTTCAGCCTTGGGTAGCAGATCCCAATTTGGTTAACATCAGTGGATTGGGCTTCGATAGTTTTGGAAACTTATGGGCTGCAAATACAGGTGCCACCAATATACTCTCAGTGCGCACTACAGCCGGGCAATGGAAATCGTTCAATCTGGGTGCGGCCGCAAGCGGTATCGACATTTCAAATATGATCATTGACAGAAACAACTATAAATGGATTATCCGTCGTCAGGAAGGTTTTATCATGGTATTCAATGATAAAAACACACTTGATAATCCTGCTGATGACCAGTTGCGCATTTTGACCTCGGCGGAGGGCAGCGGAAAAATACCCGGAAACCAGGTGTTTTCGATGGCTGTGGATCAGGATGGTGCAGTTTGGGTGGGAACCGATGCCGGCCCGGTGGTGTTCTACAATCCCGAACGTATGTTTCAACAGGGCGCTAATTTTGATGCACAACAGATACTTGTTCCAAGAAATGATGGAACAGGACAGGCAGATATCCTGCTCGGAAACGAAAAAATCCTTTCGATAGCTGTTGACGGTTCAAACAAGAAGTGGTTTGGTACCGAGAACGGAGTATTTTTGATGTCGAAGGACGGGCTGGAACAGATTCATCATTTCACTACCGAAAACAGTCCTTTGTTGTCAAATTTGGTCAACAGTATTGGAATTACGGATGATGGTGAGGTGTTTTTTGGTACAGGGAGCGGAATTGTTTCCTTCAAAGGAGTAGCAACGCCTGGTGGAGATACAAATTCGGATGTTTATGCCTATCCTAATCCGGTGCGGCCCAATTATCAGGGGCCTGTAGCCATAAGGGGTCTGGTCCGCGATGCGCTGATAAAAATCACTGATGCCGGCGGGCGACTTGTGTTTGAAACCCGTGCTGAGGGAGGACAGGCTGTCTGGGACGGAAACAATATGAGCGGACAAAAGGCTGCACCGGGTGTTTACCTTGTGTTCATCAGCAACAGTGAAGGACTGGAAACCCTGGTCACCAAAATACTGATGATGCGTTAGCTCCATGAACATTCATTGCAGGGGTATTGTTGTTCAGCAAGTCAGGTACAGCGACACCAGCCTGATCGTAAAAATATATACCGAATCCTCCGGCATGGTTTCCTTCATGGTCAGGGGTGCATTCAGGCAAGGAGCGAAGTTCAGACCGGCATTGTTTTTGCCTCTGAATCTGGTCGAGATCGTTTATTTGCCCAAACCCAAAAAAGACCTTCAGTTTCTGGATGATCTTTCCATACACCAGCATTTGGTTCAGCTGCGGACAAATATGCAGAAGAATGCCATAGTGCTTTACATAAGCGAACTTCTGGGAAAAACGATCCGGGAGCATGAAGAAAATGCGGCACTGTTCGGCTTTTTGTTCAGCTCAGTTCAATGGCTCGAATTGGTAGAAGATGATTTTCAGGATTTTCCTTTGTATTTTTCACTCGAGCTTACGCGATTTCTGGGGTTTTATCCCAGACAGGAAGAACAGTCGGGCTTCGATTATTTTGATCTTGCTGAAGGCCGTTTCAGGGATTTTGCACCGGGACATGCTTATTATGTTGGGCCACCCGAATCTGCTTTCTTCAGGGCTTTGTGTCAGCCAAACCTTAAGGCACCGGGCAATTTTGGTCTCAACAACCGGCTCAGACGCACCTTGTTGCAGGAAATACTGCTGTACTACCGGCTTCACATCCCTGATTTCCACGACATGAAATCACCGGAGGTTTTACGGACTGTATTGGGTTAAATGTCAATAATTTCAGACTGAAAAACTGCGGCAAACTCAGTTTTGAGTATGGATTTGATTTGCTCAATATCTGCTTGTTTTCCTGTCTCCTGCTCAATAGAAGTAACGCCACGGTCGGTGAATCCACAGGGATTAATCAGGCGGTAAAAACTGAGATCAGTATTTACGTTGAAGGCAAAACCGTGCATGGTGATTCCACGGCTGGCCCTGACCCCGATGGCACATATTTTTCGCTGTCGGGTTGTTTTACCGGCTTCGAGCCACACACCGGAGGCACCATCAATACGTCCGGAAGTAATACCAATGTGTTCGAGTGTATTGATGATAACCTGCTCCAGAGCAAAAACATAATCTCTGATTCCAAGTCCGAATGCGCTAAGATTAAGGATCGGATAACCAACAATTTGTCCCGGTCCGTGATAGGTGATGTCGCCTCCGCGGTTGATGCGGTAGAATGAAGCCCCATGCTTTTTCAGGACTTCTTCGTTCACCAACAGGTTCGACTCCTGGCCGCTTTTACCCAGAGTAAACACATGCGGGTGCTCCACAAACAACAGATATCCATCGGGCAGATTGTTTTCGGACGATGTTTGAACGCCAATTTTTTGATCGGTCAGGGAAGAAAATAGGTTTTCCTGATAATCCCAGGCCTTTTTGTAGTCCATATTCGCCAGATCGTGAAACGCTATCGAGGGCATAACAATGTTTTTCAGAGGATGTGTTTTTCGGCGCGGTAGGAGCTTCTGACGAGCGGGCCGCTTTCCACATGCCTGAATCCGCGCTTCAAACCTTCTTCCTGAAAGAAATTGAATTCTTCCGGTGAAACAAACGCTTTCACGGGAAGGTGGTTTTTGGTTGGCTGCAGGTATTGGCCAATTGTCATCACCGAAACACCAGCATTGATCAGATCGTCCATTGTTTCGAGTACTTCTTCGCGTGTTTCGCCCAGACCAAGCATGATACCCGATTTGGCCCTGACTCCGGCATCGGCGATCATCTTGAGCACTTTCAGGCTGAGGTCGTATTTGGCACGGCTGCGTACCCAAGGGGTGATGCGCCGCACGGTCTCAAGGTTGTGCGAGATGATTTCAGGGGCAGCGTCAGTGAGCATCGAAACCAGTTCGGGTTTGCCATCAAAGTCGGGTATCAGGGTTTCGAGTGTCGTGTGTGGGCTTACCTGCCTGATGGCTTCAATAGTTTTGACCCAGATACCGGCACCCCCATCATTCAGGTCGTCGCGATCTACGGATGTAAGCACACAATGTTTCAGATTCATCAATCGTACTGACTCGGCTACCCGCTGTGGTTCCTGATAATCGGCAGGCAGTGGCCGGCCTGTTTTAACATTGCAAAACCCACACGAACGTGTGCAGATATTGCCGAGGATCATCAGGGTTGCGGTGCCGCGCCCCCAGCATTCGTGCATATTGGGGCAATGCCCGCTGGTGCAGATGGTATGCAACTTATTGGTATCGACGATTTCCCTGACATTTAAATATGATTTGCCGGCCGGCACACGGGTTTTGAGCCATTCGGGTTTGCGTAATATGATGTTTGTACGGTTATTGTCCATGTCTGATAAAAATACTTTCGTTAAAAACGACCGGCACAAAGGTAGTATTATCCGGAATGCCCGCTATGACTGCCTAGCATTCCTGATCTTCCGTCGAATCGCTGCGGGGCTAGCATGGCCAATCACAAACTCCTGTAATTTAGAATATTTTTAAACAATATTTCATATAATTTTGTCTTGATTATCATGTACCAAAACCTATACACATGAAAAACTTTGTTTCAATGTTCCTTGTTTTCCTGATGTTCAGTCAGGGATTGTTTGCTCAACAGACCGTGCAAACCATAAAACTCGACGGACAACCCGTTGCACAGATGCTTCAGGTGGTTCAAAGCAACGAAACCGGATTCGGGATCAATTTTACACTGGATGAGTTTTCCATGATGGAGACCCGTGTGTCGGGCGAAACTATGCAAACCATTCTTATTGATGAAGCTTTCTTACCGAACGATGAAGGATACCCGAATCTGCCCGGTATCAGCAGGATGATTGCCATACCAAAGCAGGCACAGGCCATGCTGAAAATCAAAGGGATGAAAACAGAAACCTTTTACGATGTTTCGGTCGCCCCGGCGCCAAGAATTCCAAAGGATAATGAGCCCGACATGCCTGAGCCGGTAAAGAATGAAATGGTGTACCGCACCAATGCAATGTATCCGGCCAATCCCGTTCTGCTCAGCGAACCCATGAACATCAGGGGAGTGGATTTGGTCATGGTTGGGATTACGCCCTTCCAGTATAACCCTGTTACAAAAGAACTGGTGGTGTTCAAAAACATCGACTTTACCATTGAATTTGCAGGAGGTAACGGACAATTCGGCGACAACAGACTACGCAGCAGGTGGTGGGATCCCTTGCTGAGCGATATGCTTTCGAACCGCGAAGTGCTTCCACGGATTGACTACACAACCCAAAACAAGCGTTCAGAAGATGCCGATTTTGAATATGTGATAATTTCTCCTGACGACCCGGTATTTTTGCAGTGGGCTGATTCTATCAGGATGTTCCGCATAAAACAGGGCATACGCACGGGCATTTTCACGACCTCACAAATTGGCGGAAACACTGTTGCGGCTATCGAAGGTTTCGTCAATAACGCCTATAACAATTGGGATATTCCGCCCGCAGCAGTGCTGTTGCTCGGCGATTTTGGCTCGAGTGGAAACACCATTATTTCGCCCATTTATGATAATTATTGTGCTTCCGACAACATCTATGCTGACGTCAATGGTGACCATATGCCCGATGTTGTTTTTGCACGTATGACGGCGCAAACTCCGGCGCATCTGGAAACGATGGTGACCAAGTTCCTGAATTACGAAAGAACACCTCCGACAAACCCCAACTTCTACGACAATCCGATAACCGCCATGGGATGGCAAACAGAGCGATGGTTTCAGATGTGTTCCGAAATCATCAATGGCTTTTTTGAACATGCACAGGGTAAGACTCCAGTGCGTGAAAATGCCATTTATTCGGGATCACCTAGCGGAGGCGTGTGGTCAACAGCCCAAAATACCCAGACAATTATCAACTACTTTGGTGAGTCAGGCCTTCAATACATACCCAATACACCGAACCACCTCACCGATTGGGGAGGAAATGCCAGCCGGATCAACAACGACATCAACAGCGGGGCTTTCCTGCTGCAACACCGAGACCACGGAATGGAAACCGGATGGGGCGAACCAGCCTACAACAGCAGCGATATTTATGGAACAACGAACACCGACCTTACATTCATCTTTTCGGTGAACTGTCTGACTGGTAAATATAACCTGAATTCGGAATGTTTTACCGAAACATTTCACCGGCATCAATATGGTGCACTTGGTCTGATTGCTGCCAGCGAAGTTTCGTATTCCTTTGTCAACGACACTTATGTGTGGGGCATGTACGACAATATGTGGCCTGATTTTATGCCGGCATACGGAACTACACCCGAATCAAGAGGCATGCTACCTGCTTTTGGCAATGCAGCCGGAAAGTATTTTTTGCAGCAGTCAAGTTGGCCCTACAATACCAATAACAAACAGGTTACCTATCATCTTTTCCACCACCATGGAGATGCCTTTTCGACCATGTATTCAGAGGTTCCCCAGCATATGAATATCGAACATGAGGATGTTATTTTGAGTGGATTGGGATTTTTTACAGTCAAAGCACCGGTTGGTTCATTGGTCTGTCTCACCCTCGGTGATGAAATTGTTGCTGTTGCCGATGGAAACGGCCAGCCTCAGGATATCACTGTTCCCAACATTACCCCTGGTTCAACGGTACGATTGACTATAACCAAACCTAACCATTACAGATACGAACGTGATTTGGGCGTGATTCCGCCAAACGGACCTTATTGTGTGTTCAACTTTTTCACCATCAATGATGAGATCGGTAACGGAAATAATGTGGCTGAATACAACGAGCTGGTTTACATTAACCTGAATGTGAAAAACCTGGGATTGGAAGACGGCTCAGATATTCATGTTACCTTGTCAACCTATGATGAATATGTTGAGTTTTTTGAATCAGAAGCCGTTTTTGAATTTATTGAAGCAGGAAACAATGCAACTGTAAGTGATGCGTTTCTGATGAAGTTTAAAGATTATTTCCCAAACAATCACCCTGTCAAAGTTATTTTGCATGCCACCAACGGCTCACAGGAATGGAACAGCTATTTCTTTATTTCGGCCCGTTCGCCCAATATTATGGTTGCCAACCTGATTGTTGAAGATCCTCTGCCTGGTGGAAATAACAACGGACGCCTTGATCCGGGTGAAACAGCAGTTGTTAAAGTGAAAACCTATAACAATGGCTTTACACCTGCGTTGAATGCATCTGCCAGCCTAAGGTTCCTGAGTCAGTATATTACTCAGGAGAACGAAGACTTCGACATAGGTACGATCGGCCTTTTGGGTGCAGTTTATCCAACCTTTGAAGTATCTGTTTCTCCTGAAGCGCCAGTTGGTCTGATGCTTGAAGCCTGTTATGAGGTACGCAGCGGAGGTTTCAAGGTTACGAAGAACTACTTCCCCAAGGTTGGATTGTATCGCGAGGATTGGGAAACAGGCAACTTCAGCAAATATAACTGGCAGCATTTTGGCTCTGCCCCATGGGAGGTTATTACTGAATATCCGTATCAGGGATTCTTCCATGCCCGTTCCGGGCCGATAACGCATGGCCAAAGTTCCATACTCAGGTTGTCATACAAAACGATGATGAATGATAGTATCACATTCATGAGAAAAGTATCGTCAGAGGCTGATTCGGATAAATTAAGATTCCTTATTGATAACAACCAGGTTGGCTCCTGGTCGGGAAGAAGCCAGAGCTGGCGAAAAGAAAGTTTTGCTGTGGCTCCCGGAACACATACCTTCATGTGGGTGTACGAAAAAGACGGTGGAGGTTCCGACGGGGCCGACTGTGCCTGGCTCGACAATATCTACCTGCCTGCTCCTTTGGTGACGACACTTTTCGCCGGAAAAGATGCCACAGCATGTGCTAATGGGTATTATAACTGCAACCCAAGAGCCACAAACGTGAAAACAATGCTTTGGTCAACATCAGGCGATGGCGAATTCAGCAATCCGGCTACTATGTATCCAATCTATACGCCCGGAGCTGTCGACATCGAAACCGGAACAGTTGACCTGATATTCTCTATCGTTGATCAGTCAAACAACGCCCTTTCCGATACGCTTACACTGACCTTTACCACAAGTCCTGCAACGCCGATTGCCATCACCGGCTCTGAGGAAATTGATCCATGGGCTGAAGAGTACAGCTGGTACACTACAAATCAAACAGACCTCGCCAGCATGTATGATTGGACAATTGAACCCGAACAGGCCGGGACAATCATAGGTTTTGATACAACCGCAGTAGTTTTGTGGGACAACACTTATGCCGGAATGGCCTATATCAGGGTTGCTGCGATGAACAGCTGTGGCCAGAGCGATTTCTCCGAACCTTTCGAAGTATATGTCAATAATCCGGTTTCGGTGATGCCGGCAAACGCAACAACAGCTTTGTCGCTATTCCCCAACCCGGCAAATGAATCTGTTTATGTGACATGCTTAGCCAACAAAGAAGAAAAGGGTCTGATAGAAATCCTCAATCAGTCAGGAATTGTTGTTTCCCGCGTTGCTGAAACATTTGTTTCGGGACAGAACAACATCAGAATCGAATTGCAGGGACTCGCTCCGGGTGTTTATTATCTGCGCTGCACAACAGATAGTTTCCGTAAAGGGGCAACATTTATTCTGGTACGCTAGAAGGAATTTCGGTTTGTAAATATCATTCCCCGGTAAGGCATCAGCTTTACCGGGGTTTTTTATGTTTAATCTGCGCGTTCATAACGTTTTAAATAAGCGATGAACCAATTGATCAACTCGAAAATCAACTCCTGAAATTTGGTTGTTTGAACAGGTGTGTGCAATTTGTCTATTTTTACACCTTAAAAACATTCAAACAATTGGTGAAAATGAATAAGTTGTGGTTCGTCAGTCTTTGCTTTATTTTGCTTATTGTATCGCTGGGAACAGCAGCCCAGAACAGCCCCGGAGAAATCATCCCCGGTCAGATGATCGTGCAGCTGAAGGATATTTCGGCCCTTCCTGCGATTGAAGAATCCATGCGTTATTCGGGCCTCCGGACAAGCCGTATCCTTTCGCGAAGGCTGCATATAGTGCTGATGGAGTATGAAAACATAAAACTGGATCAGAATGTCGTTCTGGCACAGCTGAAGCAGCAGCCTCAGGTTATTAATGCACAACACAACCATGTCGTTGATTGGCGTGGTGCACAGGAAACAGAGCCCGACGATGCATTATTCGGAAGTCAGTGGAATATGCACAATACCGGTCAGAACAGCGGAACCCCGGGAGCGGATATTGATGCGCTCAAGGCCTGGGATATTACTACTGGTGGTGTAACTGTGCTGGGCGATACGATTGTGGTGGCTGTCATTGACGGAGGGATTGAAGTGACACATGAAGACCTGAATGTATTTATTAACCGGCAGGAAATACCGAACAACGGAATTGATGAAGACGGAAACGGATATATTGATGATTATTTCGGATGGAATGCCTATGACAACAGCCCCAGCCAGCCTACAAGCAACCATGCCACCCACGTAGCCGGTATTGTAGGTGCCAAAGGGAATAACGGTATTGGTGTAACAGGCGTTAACTGGAATGTAAAAACACTTTCGGTAGCCGGCTCTTCGAGCACTGAAGCCACAGTAGTAGCAGCATATTCATATGTGTATGAAATGAGGTCGTTGTATGATGAAACCAATGGCGAAAAAGGCGCATTTGTAGTGGCCGTAAATGGATCGTTTGGTGTAAACTTCGGCCAGCCTGTCAATTATCCCATCTGGGAGGCCATGATCGACAGTTTGGGTGCTATTGGGGTTTTAACTGCAGGTGCCACAGCCAACCTCGACACCGATGTGGATGAAAACGGAGATATCCCAACGGCTTTCGAAACACCTTATCTCATTTCAGTTACCAACACCACCAAAACAGATGCATTATATTTTACGGCAGGCTATGGCCAAAACAGCATCGATCTGGGTGCGCCCGGAACATTGATAACTTCTTCCTTGATGGGAAATACCTATAATGTGCGCACCGGAACAAGTATGGCTACTCCCCACGTAGCCGGAACAATCGCACTGCTTTTTTCGGCTGCAGATTTGGTCTTTATGACCAACTACAAGAACAATCCCGGCGATTTTGCCTTGTTAATGAAAAAGTATATTCTCGATGGAGTGGATACAATTCCTTCGTTGAAGAATAAAACACTCACAGGTGGAAGGCTCAATGCCTACAATGCACTTATCAATCTCCTATCGGCTCCTCGCATTCAAACCAGTCCTGGTCAACTACAAGCCAGCATGTTAACAAATGCAACACTTACACTCGATCTGAACATAACCAATTCAGGAGGTGATACATTGTTTTATGAAGCCTTGATTGAGGATAATCCAACATGGATCAGTCTGGGAACATATCAGGGTGTATTGCCGGCGGGTATGTCTGAAATTGTACCTGTCGATATAAACACTTCCGGCCTTGACACGGGTAACTATACATCTGCTGTCCGCATTGTTTCTCAAGATGCCGGTTTTGCTGAGGTGCCCGTTCTCCTTGAAGTGTATACAAATGTTGGTATCAGCGACGAATGGCATACCGCCTCTATGGTTGTTACGCCCAACCCTACAAATGGAAGAATACGGATTTATTATTCAGCTGTCGAAGGAAATACGCCTCAGATTGAGGTTCGCGATTTCAATGGACGGATTGTTTTTCATGCCACCACTGGCGGAACAGGGTATGCTGCGCGTTATTTTGACTGGGAGTTTACTAATCTTCAGGGAACTGAACTTCCTGACGGGCTGTATTTTTTGTCGTTGGTTACCGGCAAAAAGCGGAAGTCTGTTAAAATTATCCTGCAACGGTAAACAACTGAATTGAAAGCCTGCTATTTACAGATTCTTTATCGTGCCAGCCATCCGGCGGGATCCTGAATCTGCCGGCCTTTCCACAATTCAAAATGGACTTCTGTTTTAGCCTCTTTTTTGTCGGTGTGGATCAGCCCGATGATTTCTTTGGTTTTCACAGGGTCGCCGCGTTTAACATACACTTCTTCAAGGTTTGAATACACAGTGAAAAAGTCACCATGCCTGATGATCACTGCCTGGTTGGTATTGCTTATGGGTGTGATGCTGACCACTACACCATCGAAGACAGAGCGGGCTTCAGAACCGGGAGCAGTGGCGATATCAACGCCATTGTTTTTAATGGTCACTTTTTTGAGCACCGGGTGTGGTTGTTCGCCAAACCTTGAGGCAATCACACCCCGTTCGGTTGGCCAGGGCAATCTGCCGCGATTCTGGGCAAAATTGTCCGAAATGATTCTTTCTTCAGGTGTCAGCTCCATAAGTCTGTCGCGGCTTGCGTCCTTTTCACCTTTCCTTTCGCGCGCTGCCCTGATTTCTTCATTGATAATTTTTTCGATGGCGCGCTGAAGCTTTTGGGCTTCTTTTTCTTTTTCGCGCAATGATTGCCTGAGTTGTTTTTCTTTTTGCGAAAGCTGTTTCACAGCCTGATCTTTTTTACTCTTTTCGGTATTCAGGCTCACCTGTGCTTTGCGCTCTGCTTCGAAAAGAGATTGTTTTTCGGTACGTTCTGATACTAGTTTTTCGCGCTGGGTATCAATTTTTTTCTGGGTTTCTTCAATTCGGGTGATTTGACCCTGACGGAAAGCGGCATATTGCTGAAAATACTTCAGACGCTGATAGGCCTGATTGAAATCGCTGGCCGAAAACAAAAACACCAACTTACTATAGCTTTTTCTGTTTTTATAAGCGAAATATATCATTTTGGCATACTCATCGCGCAGGTTTTGAAGTTCGCTGTTGAGTTGCCTGAGTTCATTTTCCGATTTTCTGATCTGATCGTCGAGCAGTTTTATTTGCCTTCTGAGTGTAGCCACAAGTGCCTCCTGACGATTAATCCGTGCATTGAGTATTTGTAGCTCACCAAGTGTCAGGGTGCGGCTTTCGCGCGTTTCAGAGATAAGCTTTGAAGTGAATGCAATTTCTTCTTCGATGCGCTTTATGTTACTTTCAAGTTCGCTTTTGCGATCCTGTTGCTGCGCACGAAGAATCCCTGCCCATGAAGCCAGGAACATCAGCACCGTTAAAAAAAACCTGAGTCTCATCCTTGTGGATAAAATTACTGCAATTTATGAAACCGCTCGGGGACTTTGAACGGAAATGTTTGCGACTTATTGATTTCGATTGCGTTTAGCTCAATTACCAAATCAAACCGGTTATTTTGTTTTATCACTTCCATGTGGATCTTTGATGGAAAATAGTAGCCTGATATTTGCTCATGCTCCAGATAATCAATATGCAGTCGTTGATTTTCGTCACTGAATTCCTTGAGATGTATTTTTTTTATTCGGTAGTTTTCAGGGCTTAACCACAGGCTTTGAACCAGGATATCAGGGGTTTCCGATTGTTTGAGGTGTTTTTTCAGTTTTTGTCTTCCTGTGGTGCTCAGGCGATACTGTTCATTATCGATCGAGGCCCTGAAAGTGTTGTTTTCGTAATAGGCAAAGTCGTTTCCCAGTATCAGTGCTTGCACCATATTGAAATCGATTGAAGTTCCCAGAAACCCGGTTATCAGGGCATAATCTCCTTCAAAGTAGTTCTTTTCGAGGCGGTTCAGAAACCTGATGCTGTCGGTACTGATCATTAGGCGGGCAACTTCGATACCCAGTGCGGGGCTGAGTGAAATCCAAATAACGCTGTCGTAGCGCATTCTAATTTGCCCTTTTAACTCAGTCTGAGCTTTGTCCGACTTCAGGCTGATGTTGCAGCGAGCGGCAAAGTATTCGAATCTGGTTTCTGATTCCTGCATCTTTTCGATGAGAAACTCCTCTCCGTATTCCTTCAGTGGCTGTTTGATCAACTTGCGTTTCGACACACAGGAACTCAGGAAAAACACCAACACAAAACCATACAGAAAAACACGTCCGGTAATCCAAACAAATTGATTATTCATGCAGTTGTCCGGTCTCAATTTTTTTATCAATTAAATCACTTGTTTCGCCTGCATTTTTAGCTTTTTTCCAGTAATTCATGGCTTCTGTTGCCTTCCCAAGTTTGTACAAAATGTCGCCATAATGTTCAAGTATGGTTCCGCTTTCTTTATCCATAAACTGAAGTGCAAGTTCAATCTGTACGAGTGCATCTTCATATTTGCCCTGTTTGTAGAGTACCCATGCGTAGGTGTCGAGGTTGGAGCTGTTTTTCGGGTCGGTGGCAACAGCTTTTGCGGCCATTGTTGCAGCCTGTTCGAGTTTTTCGCCCCGGAGCGAAAGATAATAGGCGTAGTTGTTGAGCACAACGGAGTTTTCGGGATTGATGATGAGGGCTTTTTCATAGGAAAGGTCGCTTGCCCTGAAGTTTCCGAGTTTGTTTTGTGTGTCGGCGATAAGACTATAAAATTCAGCCATCAACACATTGTTGCCAACAACGAACTTTCGGCCGTTTTCAAGCGATTTTAGTGCATCTTCATATTGTTTTTGCTGATACAAACCGATTCCGTTAATGAAATAGGGCAGGGGTTGTTCGGGAAAAAGACTCTGTGCCCTGCTTCCATGTCTGATCATTGGTTCAGCCTCAAAAATCCTGAGGTCATTCATCAGCAGGTTTTCCCACACCCTGAAGTTGCTGCTATCAGCCTCAATTGACCTCAGGAAATAGGATCTTGCTTCGGTATGTTCATCCATGTTGTAGTAAATCTCGCCCATCAATGCCCAGCCTCTTGCGTCGTCGGGGTGACTTTTGTTGAAGGCACTGATTAAAGAGATCGTCATCCCTGTATCGGGTGTTTTTTCAAGAGGTGCATTAAGCCAGTAGAGCAATGCCTGAAGCTTGAGTCCTGGTTCAATTTCATTTGCATGCATCACAAATTCCAGCTCTTTATTGGCTTCGGCAAGCATTCCTTCATTGAAATAATACTCGAACAGCGAAACATGAATCTGTTGGTTGTCGGGATCAATTATGGCAAGTTTGCGGTATGTTTCAATGGCTTTTTCTTTTTTGCCGGCCACAAGGTACAGTTCGGCCAGCATAGCCAGATATCTGCCTTCGTATGGGAATGCCTCAGCCAGTTTTTCGATTTCGCGGATGGCGTTTTCCGGCTGATCCATGACCATATACACTGCCTGCTTCTGCATGCTGAGCATTTCGTTTACCCCGATCACCGACTCAAGCTGGTTGTAAATGGCGATGGCTTCATCATATTTTTCCTGAAAAAGAAGTCCGGTCGACAGTTCGCCAATGTATTCAGGATTGGTCGGGTATTTTTCCACCAGTTTTTTATATACGCTGATGAAATTGTCTGCCTGACCGAATTTTCTGTAGAGTTGCGCCATCCTGATCTGATACCATGTGTTTTCAGGTTGTAGTCTTACCGCTTGTTGCATTATCTCAAAGGAGCGGTCAAAATCCTCTGCACGTGCATACAACTCTGCCAGTTCATACATCGAGGCATGGTCGGCGGGATTTGCCTCCAAAGCCTGCTCAAAAAGCTGCACTGCCTGCTTGTCGTTGCCTTTAAGACGTTCTTTAACGCCCTCGGCAAACAGGCCGGCATTGCGCCTGTGCGCATCAGGTGCGACTGGCTTTGCAAGTGATGATGCTGCAGCAGAACCAGAAACAGGTTTGTTGGTAGAACAAGCCTGAAACACAAAACTACCCGACAAAACAAGCAGTACAACAAAGAAATTTATTGGTATTCTGATCATTGTTTTTTCAGTGTTCTATTTGATTGTAGTCCCCAACGCTCAGATCATCGAATCGCCCTTTGATGGTGGCGTAGTTTCCAACCATGCTGTTTTCAATAAGTTTGTTTTCTATGGTTGCATGGGTCTGGATAATGCTGTTGCGGATGACCGAGTTGATGATGGTGGTGTCTTCACCGACAGAAACGTGCGGCCCAATTACACTGTTTGATATTTTGGAGCCTTTACCGATGTAACAGGGCTCGATAATGATGGCTTCGTCAATGTCAGCCTCATCGGAAATCAATGTCTCGTTGGTGACAAAATCGAGCACGCTTCTGTTTGTATCTACTGTAGCATCTTTGTTGCCGCAGTCGAGCCAGGCATCCACCGATTCTGTATGAAAGGAAGTGCCTTTTTTCATCATATTCTGCAGGCCGTCGGTAATTCCGTATTCACCTCCGGTTGTAATTTTCTGATCAAGCAGATACTGAAGTTCTTTTCTCAGGTATTCACCGTCGCGGAAATAATAGATGCCGATAATGGCCATATCAGAAACAAAGGTTTTGGGCTTTTCGTAGAAACCTTCAATGCTACCGTCAGGGTTAAGATTCACAACTCCGAATTGTTCAGGGTTTTCGACGTGGTTCACCCAGATAATACCGTCTTTTGAGGTCTCAAGTTTGAAACTGGCTTTGAACAGGGTGTCGGCATAAGCCACGATCACTTTATCTTTCAGAAGCGGGTGCGCACAAAGGATGGCATGTGCAGTGCCGAGGGCTTCGTGCTGATAGAAAATATGTCCCTGAGCACCGGCCCTTGCGGCAATTTCGAGCAGGTTTCTTTCTACCTCACTGCCAAAATTACCGATCACAAAGCCAATGTTTTCTACCTTCTCACCGGCCACCTGCACGATATCTTCAACCAGTCGCTGCACGATGGGTTTTCCGGCAACCGGCAACAGAGGTTTGGGGATGGTAAGTGTGTGGGGCCGCATTCGCTTTCCCATGCCGGCCATAGGGATGATGATATTCATTATTATGCTGATTTTTGTTGAGAATCTTAAGGTAGATTTCTAAAAACGAAGGATACCGGAATTAATTGCTAAAAACATGTTTAATGTCCGGTGTGTCCAAATCCTCCTGCTCCGCGCCGGGTTTCGCCAAGCTCGTCAGTCTTTCTCCATATAATGTTTTCATGTCTGGCAATAATCATTTGTGCAATACGGTCACCATGTTGTATGGTAAATGGTTGGGCCGAAAGGTTGACAAGGATTACTTTTATTTCGCCTCTATAGTCAGCGTCAATTGTACCCGGTGAGTTGAGCACAGTAATTCCCCATTTGGCTGCCAAACCGCTGCGTGGTCTTACCTGTGCTTCGTAACCTGAGGGTAACTCAATGAAAAGACCTGTTGGGATCAGGGCACGTTCAAGTGACCCCAGTACCACCGGAGTTTCAAGATTGGCCCTCAGGTCCATTCCGGCCGCATGGGCTGTTTCATAAGCAGGTAAAGGATTCCGGGAATTATTTACAATTTTGACTTCCATAAGTTATTTGGTCAGGAACGACAAAAATACATGTTTTTGGCACACAAGTCTGCCATACGTTAGTAGTGGCAGACTTGTGCATCAGGCTGAACAATGTTTCAGAAAAACTAAGGGAAAACATCAAACATGCTTTCCCTTTGCCTGATTATGCAATGGATGGGTCAATCAGCCTTCCATTATTGCCTTTACGCCGGGGAGTTCTTTTCCTTCGATATATTCGAGCATGGCGCCCCCTCCGGTTGATACATAGCTGACTTTGTCGGCCAGATTATATTTTCCTACGGCAGCTACAGAATCGCCTCCGCCAACCAGCGAGAAGCATCCATTGGCCGTTGCCGCTGCGATAGCCAGCGCGACTTCTTTGGTTCCCTGTTCGAAATTTGAGAATTCGAATACACCCATAGGGCCATTCCACAAAATGGTTTTCGACTTCATGATTACTTCGCTGAATACCTTTATTGTCTCGGGACCAATATCCAGTCCCATCATATTGTCGGGTATGTTTTGCACAGCACATAGCTGTTTGCCGGCATCATTGCTGAATGCATCCGCCGCGATGGTATCGGTCGGAATCAGAAGATTAACACCAAGTTCTTTGGCTTTTTTTACGGCAGCAGATGCCGTTTCGAGCAGATCGTCTTCCACCAGCGATTTGCCCACATCACCGCCCATGGCTTTGACAAACGTAAACATCATACCTCCTCCGATAATCAGGTTATCTACCTTGTCGAGCAAATTGTTAATTATTTCAATCTTGCCCGAAACCTTGGCGCCACCCAAAACAGCAGTAAAGGGTTTTTCGGCATTTTTCACCACTTTCTCGAGGCTGGCTACTTCGTCCTGCATCAGGTAACCAAACAGACTTGCTCCGGGGAAAAAGCGTGCGATGATGGCTGTGGAGGCATGTGCGCGGTGTGCTGTGCCAAAGGCATCGTTGATGTAAACGTCGCCAAGCAGGGCAAGCTTTTTGGCGAAGTTTTCGTCGCCTTTTTCTTCCTCTTTGTAGAACCTGAGGTTCTCGAGCAGCAATACTTCTCCGGGCTGCAGGCTTGACGAAAGCTCCATCGCCTGAAGTCCGATACAATCATCAGCAAACTTGACTTTCATGCCAAGCCTTTGCTCCAGGCCGGGAACAAGGTGGCGCAAAGAATATTTGTTTGTGGGTCCGTCTTTTGGCCTCCCGAGGTGCGACATCAGAATTACCGAACCCCCCGTGGCAATCACCTTGCGGATCGTTGGAAGGGCAGCCATAATACGGTTGTCGTCGGTAATCTGAAACTGCTCGTCGAGCGGCACGTTAAAATCAACCCGAATCAGTGCACGTTTGCCTTTCAGGTTGTACAAGTCGATACTTTTCATTGTTGTTTAAATTTTAAGGTAAATTTAGTTTTATTAATTGAATATCAATATTCTTTAATCCCAAGGACTGTTTGTCGCGGTTCCAAAGATAGCATTTGAACACATCGCCTGTTTCAAGTTGCAGGGGCAGGTGATGATACGCTTCGGCATCGCATATTGTGCAATCATCACGCAGAAATGGGCTCAGTGCAATGCTGCTGTAATGAGCAAGTTTTCCCCCACGTTGTATGTCAATCACCAGAAACAATTCGGCTCCCGGCTGTAAACCCTTACGAATGATTTCTGCCCCGAACAAAAGGGCCCCGGCCTCCGCAGTATGCGCGTCAGCAGCAAATAATGCCAGAGGAACAAATTCTGCTGATGCATCAGATGCAGAATCATTGGACACAGTCGTACTCCATACGGTAGCTTTCGGCGCAAATCCAAACATTTCGGCAAAACTTTGCTCAACGATTTCGTTGCTATAGGCGTAAATGCCGACACGGCCGTTGTTGGCCACAGGTCTGAGCCGGTTTCTCAACTCAGGATAGGGCACCAGCACATCAGAACTAAGGAAACTGTTTTGCACAGCTATATAATCAAAATTGTAGCTGAGGCCTTTTTCAATGTTTTCGCGGGTGGTGTTGATCACCACATAGCCTTTCCGCTTCATCAGCAATAAGGCTGTGTTATTGGTATAGGCATCAAGCACAAGTATGCGCGCATCTTCCGGAATACCTGCCTCTTCCAAAAGCTTGTCGCTGTCGGTGAAATTGATCCTTGTGGTTTCGATCCTGTCCCAGCTGTATGTGGTATATCTCTCTTTTTGCACTTCATATGAACGATACACCATGAATGCAATTAATAGTAAGGCAACAACCCAAATAGCCCGGGGCTTTTTGAGGAGGCTATCGGGCATATTACCAAGTCCTGACAATGTGATAAGGAGCAGCGGTATCATCAGCGAATCAATCAGATAATAGTCGTGTGCCACAAACTGCCTGGCCATTACAACAACGTAAAGGCTGGCAGGAATGAGACTGATGACCCCCGTGAGGAAGAAAATGTCGTTGTAAAGCTTTTTTCTGAATCCCTGAAACAGGAGCAACATCAGGGCCATCAACATAATCAGGTAATGTCCGGCCGTGAAATAATGCCATTTCCAGTTGTCCCAGGCGGCGCGCATGATCGCTGCAAAATCAGCAGGGTCTTCGGGAGGCATGAGCGTTTGCAGAAATACCGACCCATAGGTTCTGCCCAGATATTGGTTGTAAGCGTAATAGGCAAGTACAAGGCTCAGCGAGATTATTCCGGCACGGATGCTGTGCAAACGCACTTCCCTGTACCTGAAATGGGTGATAAATACCGCAGCAAGTGCCGAGAGGAGCAACATCAAATAAGGAAGCCTGATCAGGGCAGCCAGGGTAAAAAAGGCGATGCCGGAATAAATATGGCGTGTCCTGATGGTGTCCCGAAAACAGGCCAAAGAAAACAACCCGCCCATGGATAAGGCAAAAGCAGGAATTCCCGGGATCATTCCGGCTTGATAATAGGTATAAACCGGTGCAGTAAACACAAAAAAGACCATCAGCAATACAACCGGATCAGCATAATTAAGGCATTTAAGCGCCAAACCCAGACTAATGATCCCCAACAAAGAAATAAACAACACCAACATTCTGAATACCACCGGCTCCTGCATCCCGGTGCTTTGCATCAGCGCTGCCACTATAAATTCAATAACAGGAAAATCTACCTGGGTAACGCCCTTTTCTTCCGTAAGTTCTTTTGATGCTTCGTATTCGGGCCGGAGATTGTTGGTGGCCGGACGAAAAAAATCAAAGCCGTTGTCGATGAAACCATAAGCCAGAGCCAGACGGTCGGCCTGCGACCAGGCATGCACATGCGAGGGAAAACGGGTGATGGTGCCGGAATAAAACCATACGGAAAACAACAGTAATAGAATAGAAATGATCAGTATGAACAGCCGTTTGGGCATTTGGTTCCGGAACATAAGTTTCTGCCTTCGCAACACCGGCAAAGTTAATCATTCAACAGGCACCTGCGGAAGAATACTTTTGCAAAAGGAGCAACGGCAGACGTAATCGATTGCAGAACCTCCACAGAAACTTAATCACCAACAGTTTTCACTTATTCCTGTAACTTCCCGAAGAAGTTCAAATGTCTGTCCGGTGCAGCTTTCCTGCCGGTGGATGGGTGCATTTTTGGTCTGTTTTTCGCCCACCCAATGACAAACAAACGTACATTTGTAGGGATAATACTTTGTTTTATGCCTGATTTCAATTACGAATTTCCTTCAAAGCTGCCATTTGCCGGAACCTCCATATTCGCTGTCATGTCGAAAATGGCTCAGGAACACAACGCCATCAACCTTTCGCAGGGTTTTCCTGACTTTCCGATTTCCGAAACCCTTATCGACCGCGTGCACCATTACATGAAACTGGGGTACAACCAGTATGCACCCATGCCCGGTGTGCCTGCCCTGCGAAAAGCCATTGCAGCCAAAGCACTGAGCACATATGGCATCAGCTATGATGCCGATACTGAGGTCACAGTGACGGCTGGTGCCACACAGGCATTGTTTACTGCCATTACAGCTTTTGTCCATTCCGGTGATGAAGTGATCATCTTTGAGCCTGCCTATGATAGTTATGCCCCTGCTATTGAAGCATGTGGCGGAATAGTGAAAGGGATAAGCCTCAAACTACCCGATTTCCACATCGACTGGAATGAAGTGGAAGCCGCAATCACACCGAGAACCAGAATGATCATCATCAACAGTCCGCACAACCCGAGCGGAAGCCTCCTTTCGTCTGATGATTTGCTGGCACTGGACGAGCTTACCCGAAACACAGGGATCATTATCCTGAGCGACGAGGTATATGAACACCTCGTTTTCGACGGATTAGCGCATCAGAGCGTGTGTCTGAATACCCGGCTGGCTTCGCGTTCATTGGTGGTGGGTTCGTTTGGTAAGACCTTTCATGCAACCGGCTGGAAAACCGGGTTTGTGATGGCTCCCGCAGCCCTGTCCCGCGAGTTTCGCAAATTTCACCAGTTCGTCGTTTTTGCGTCAAACACGCCAATACAGCATGCGCTTGCTGATTTTTTAGCTGATCCGGTCAATTACAGGGATTTAGGCTCGTTTTATGCGGCCAAACGTGACTTTTTCGTTCAGGGCATCAGGAATTCTTCCTTCGATATTTATCCGAGCAAAGGAACTTATTTTCAGGTGTTGGGCTACAGCCGCATCAGTAAGTTGTCCGAAATGGAGTTTGCAGCATGGTTGGTAAAGGAGCACGGGGTTGCCGCCATTCCGCTCGCACCATTTTACAGCAAGTCAGTCAATCAGCAGCTATTACGATTTTGTTTTGCAAAAACAGAGCAAACCCTTTCACAAGCAATCGAGCGTTTATGCAGGATATGAACATTGCCTTTTTTCAGGCCGACCTTATTTGGGAAAACCCTGCTGCCAACCGGGAGAAGTTTGCGCGGTTTATTGGCGGTCTGACAACCAATCCGCACCTGATCGTGCTTCCTGAGACATTCACCACCGGTTTTCCTGTCGCCCCGCATCATTTTGCCGAATCTGAGGATGGAGAAACACTTCATTGGTTGAAAAATCAGGCCTGCACGACAGGAGCTGTCATCTGCGGCAGCATACTTCTGAAGAAGGGAAAGCACTACCACAACAGCCTGATATGGATGCAACCTAATGGCGATTATTATTTGTATCACAAACGACATGTGTTCCGTATGGGCGGCGAACATCATCTGATCAGGCCCGGCTCGGAGCTGATTCATGTGCAACTCAACGGGTGGAAAATCAGGCCGCTGATTTGCTACGACCTTCGGTTTCCGGTATGGAGCAGAAACAAAGCAACCGACGGGCAGTTCGATTACGACCTGCTTATTTACATCGCAAACTGGCCCGAAACGCGTGCATTTCCATGGAAACAGCTGCTCATCGCAAGAGCTATTGAAAATCAGGCTTATGTGTTGGGGGTGAATCGTGTGGGTACTGACGGACCTGGCAACCGCTATTCGGGAGACTCGGTACTTCTTGATCCGAAAGGGAATGTAGTGGCTGCTGCTGCAGCTTCAGAAGAAGCAGTTGTTGAAACAAGTGCTGATCGGGCAGAACTATTGAATTTCAGAGAGAAATTTAATGTTTCGCTTGATTGGGATATGTTTAATGTGGTAATTTTGCCGCCCGATAACGTAGCATTATGAATATAGTTATTGCAGGCGACGGTGAAGTTGGTCTGCATCTTGCCGAAGCCCTTGTCAACAGCAACCACAACATTACCATTGTTGACCCGCACGAAGAGTTGCTGAAAATGGTTGATTCCCATTCCGACCTGATGACAATCACAGGCAATTCAACCTCAATAAGCGTGCTGCAACGGGCAAATGTGCGCAAGGCCGACCTTGTGATTTCAGTGGTTCACGACGAGCACATCAATTTGCTTACCTGCATCCTGGCCAAAAAACTGGGCGCAAAAAGGGTGATCGCCCGTGTCAACACCATGGAAAACCTAAGTCCGGAAAACTGGAACCTCTACAAAGAAATGGGTATCGACGGACTGGTGTCGCCCGAAGACATCGCTGCTCAGGAAATCATCAATCTACTCAAACAAACTGCAGCCACTGAAGTTTTTGATTTTTCCGGGGGTAAACTTTCTCTCTTCCTGATAAAACTTGAAGAAAATGCGCCGGTGGTCAATAAATCCCTTAACGAAATTGCCACCAGTCACAAAGAACTTGATTTTAGGGCAGTAGCTGTTCACCGTAACCGCGAAACCTTTATCCCGCGTGGCGATGATAAATTTCTGGCCAATGACCTAAGCTATGTAATTACCAAACCCAATGCAATTGAACACCTGCTCAAGCTGGGTGGCAAAGTTCAGATCGACATCCACAACATTATGATCATCGGCGGGGGCAGGGTAGGCCGTATTACGGCGAAAAGGCTCGAAAAGGACAAAAACATCAAATTGATCGAAAAGGATAAAGAACGCTGTATGGTGCTTACCGATTATCTGGAAGACACCCTGATCATCAACGGTGATGCACGCGACATACAATTGCTCGAAGATGAGGATATCCGCCGGATGGATGCTTTTATCGCCGTTACCAACAACACCGAAACCAATATTCTGACCTGCCTGCATGCCCGCAAATATGGCGTGAAGAAAACCATAGCTCTGGTCGAAAACATCGATTATATCGACATCTCACAAAACATCGGCATCGATACCATCATCAACAAAAAGCTTATTGCAGCAAGTTATATGGTTCGGTACACCATGGGTGCCGAGGTTACTTCTCTCAAATGCCTTAGCGGTATCGACGCTGATGTCATGGAGCTTGTGGCCAGACCCGGTTCGGCGGTTACCAAAAAGCCCATCTCGAAACTGCGTATCCCCGAAGGAGCCATTATCGGAGGTATAGTTCGGGGTAACGAAAGTTTTATTGCAGTTGGAAGTTTTCAGATTCAGGAAAACGATAAGGTAGTCGTGTTTTCGCTTCCGCAATCCATCAATCAGGTGGAAAAGATTTTTCACTAACACACCTTTATGATCTGAATGACTCATGAAAAGCTTCCTCAGGGACATTAATTATGGTATCATCATCAGAATCATCGGATTTCTGCTGATTATCGAAGGCTTTTTCATGCTCACTTCCATCCCTTTTGCCTGGAAACATTGCGGGGCAAGCTGTTTTGCCATGCTCATTTCGGCAGTGATTACGATCTTGTCGGGCAGCATTGCCTGGATAATGAACAACAAAGCAAAAAAACTGGTTGGTAAACGCGAAGGCTACATAATCGTAACCTTCAGCTGGATCACCATCTCACTTTTCGGTGCCCTGCCATTTTACATCAGCGGCTATATACCATCTTTTACCGATGCTTTTTTCGAAACCATGTCGGGTTTCACAACAACAGGTGCCAGCATCCTCCGCGACGTTGAGGCATTGCCCCGCGACCTGCTTTATTGGCGAAGCATCACCCAATGGTTGGGTGGAATGGGAATCATCGTGCTGTCTGTAGCTATTTTGCCCATTCTGGGCATCGGCGGGATGCAGCTCTTTATGGCCGAAATGCCTGGTGTAACCTACGACAAGTTACACCCCAGAATTACCTCCACAGCAAAACGTCTGTGGGGGATTTATGTGCTGCTCACAGCCGTGCAGGTTTTGCTGCTATGGCTGGGCGAAATGAGCTTTTTTGATGCAGTATGCCACTCGTTCACGACAATGGCTACCGGAGGATTTTCGACGCAAAACGAAAGTATTGCCGCATATGGATCTTTTAGTCAGTATGTGATCATAGTCTTTATGTTTTTAGCCGGAACCAATTTTACCCTGCATTATTTTGCGCTGCACGGACAGATCAAAAAAGTGTTTCAGAACGAGGAGTTTCGCATCTATTTTTACCTCACAGCGATTGCAACCATTATCATCACTGCCGGATTAACCTATTTCAGCCACCTGCAGGGTTTGGATGATGCGTTCAGAAATGCCTTGTTCACTGTTGTTTCCATCCTCACCACAACCGGTTTTGCCACCGACAACTACCTTAACTGGCCTGGTTTGCTTTGGATGATCATTTTCGTGCTGATGTTCATCGGTGGCAGTGCCGGCTCAACAGGCGGTGGCATGAAGGTGATCAGGCAACTCCTGCTGTTCAAAAACTCATGGATGGAACTGCGCCGTTCCATTCACCCCAATGCAGTGCTGCCGGTGAAGTACAATCAGAAGAGTGTGCCTCAGGAGATTATCTACAAACTCATGGCTTTCTTTCTGATGTATATCCTTGTGTTTGCCAGTGGAACCATACTGCTTTCGTTTCTGGGACTTGACTTTGAGACTTCCGTGGGCGCATCCATCACCTGCCTGGGTAATATCGGGCCGGGTATCGGAATGGTTGGCCCGGCAGATAATTTCGGCTTTATGTCGGATGCTGCCAAATGGCTGCTGTCGTTCATGATGATGCTCGGAAGACTCGAACTTTTCACCGTGCTTATTCTTTTCTCTCCCTATTTCTGGAAACGCTGAGTGGTTTGTACCATAACTTGTATCTTTGAAACCTCAGCAGCAGGAAATGGATAAGCTCTCAGTAGCAATCATCACCAAAAACGAAGAACGCAACATCGGCCGGTGTCTCGACTCAGTCGTCGGACTCGCCGATGAAATTGTTGTTGTGGACTCAGGCTCCGACGACCGTACACAGGAAATCTGTTCTGCATATGGTGTGGTTTTCAATGTTCATCCTTTTCAGGGACATATCGAGCAGAAAAACCTTGCCCTGAACTTGTGCTCCCACCGGCATGTGTTGTCCCTCGACGCTGATGAAGCCTTGTCACCACGTCTATTTGATACCATTCTCTCCGAAAAATCAAAAGGATTCAAGGATGGTTATTCCATGAACCGAAAGACTTTTTATTGCGGAAAATGGATACGCTTCGGTGGGTGGTATCCCGACCGGAAAATACGTCTGGTGAACCGCAAAATGTATTCCTGGGGAGGAACAAATCCGCACGACCGATTGATTGCCCTGTCATCCGGAGTGCAGCCGCTTCATCTGAAAGGCGACCTGCTTCATTATTCTATCAACACACTCGATGAGCACCGGAAGGTAGTTGAAAACTTCTCGTCCATCGCCGCAAAAGCCATGTTTACGCAGGGAAAAAATGTGGGCAGCCTCAAGAAATACAACTCAGCCCTTTTCAGGTTTCTGCAGTCCTATTTGCTTACGCTTGGTTTTTTGGAAGGCCGGCATGGATGGCATATTGCACGTTTATCCGCCAGGGCAAAGTATCTGAAATACAAAAAACTTGAGCAATTAAACCGCAGCCGGTAAGGCCCCTGAAGATCCGTCATCCTGCTCATTATCCGTTTAGAAAATGGCGACAGTAGTCATGCGGAGGTCTGTTTTCAGTTTCGGTCATATTTTCCCTTACATTTGCCTGAAGTTGAATAAACAGCCTTACTACTGCATACCTTGAAGATCATACACGTTTCGACACCGGTTTCGTGGAGGGGAGGAGAACAGCAGCTTGCCTATCTCGCGAAGGCCCTTCACGGGAAACACAAGCAACTGATCATATGCCCCGAAGGCTCTGAAATGGAGGCTTTTTGTCAAAAACATCAGCTGAACTGCCAGACCTACACCACACGCGGCCTCCTCAATCTTTCTGCAGCACGACTGTTGTATAAAATGTGTAAGCTTCATTCTGCCGACATAGTGCATTGTCACGACAGCCATGCCCATTCCATTGCGGTAATGGCAGCTGTCGCTTATTCGAACCGCACTCCGGTTGTTGTTCACCGCAGGGTTGATTTCCCTGTATCCGGAAGTTTATTTTCCAATTACAAGTACAATCATCCTCAAATCAAGGCATATATCTGTGTTTCCAGAGCTATACGCGAAATTCTTGCGCCTTCGCTCAGGCAGCCAGAAAAAGCCGTGTGCATATACAGCAGTATCGATCTGGAAAGATTTTCGGGAAATGGAAACAGGAAAGGATTGTTACGCGCTGAGTTTGGTTTGAAAAACAGCAACATACTCATCGGAAACACCTCGGCCCTGGCTCCTCACAAAGACCATCCGACTTTTCTGAATATGGCAAAGATTCTTCATCAGCGTTTTCCTCAGATGCGTTTTGTGATCATGGGCGAAGGTCCTTTGCGGCTCGAAACGGAACACCTTATTGAGGCCTTGGGTCTGCGCGAGGTGGTTTTTCTGGCCGGATTCAGAAACAATATTCCAGATTTACTGCCCGACCTGGATGTGTTTGTCATGAGCTCACGCACCGAAGGCCTCGGAACAAGCATCATAGATGCATTTGCTTCAGGAATACCGGTGGTGACAACGGCCGCCGGCGGTATACCGGAACTTGTTGAAGATCATAAAACCGGCCTGCTTTGTGAAATAGGTAACCCTCAGCAGCTGGCTGAAGCGGTTATACATATTCTTGACAGTGAATCGCTCAGGAATTTGTTGGTGCAGAATGCCAGAACGAAAGCAGCAAGCTTCGACTACCGTATCATGGCTGAAAAAACTCAGGAAGTATATTACAAAATATGTTCCGCACTAACTGAAGAAACTGAATAAAAAACATCGAATGAAACATGCAACCGCAGCGTCTTGGCTGATAATCATTAACCCAAACGCGGGATACAGAGCAGGCGAAAAAGATTGGCCAAAGATTGAGTCTTTGTTGCTTTCACATAGTTTCGAATTCGAGGCAGTCTTCACCGAACGTCCATCTCATGCCATCGAAATCGCCCGAAAAGCTGTTGAATCGGGCTACCGGAGAATTATCGCGGTTGGTGGCGATGGCACACTCAACGAAGTAGTAAACGGAATCTTTCAGCAGAACATTGTTCCGGCCGACGAAGTTACCCTCGGAATGATCACAGTGGGAACAGGAAATGACTGGGGACGGATGTACGATTTTCCCGGAAAATACGAAAAAGCCATTCGGATTTTGTCCAAAGGCCGCACCTTTCTGCAAGATGTTGGAAAGGTGAAATACCGTTACGACAGCGAAGACAAAAGCAGGTATTTCATCAATATGGCCGGTATGGGCTACGATGCGCTGGTGGCACGCAAAACCAACATACTGAAAGCCCGCGGCAAAGGCGGGCCATTGTCATATCTTTATAACCTCCTCGCCGGATTGTTTCAGTACGAAAGCATCCACCTGAATATTGTGGTAGATGACCAGCAGATCATCGACGAGAAAGTATTCAGCATGAGTATCGGAATTTGCCGCTACAACGGAGGCGGCATGATGCAGCTTCCGACAGCAATCCCCGACGACGGACTATTCGACATCACTGTGATCCGGAAAACCTCCAGACTAAGGATTGTGCGGAACATCCGTAAACTCTACGATGGTTCGTTTGTGCAGCTTCCCGAAGTATCTACCTACACCGGAAGTAAAATATCCATAACGTCAACTCCCCGCCACTCCATTTTTCTGGAGACTGACGGGGAGTCGCTGGGTCATTCACCGCTGGATTTCGAACTGATTCCGAAGGCTATACGTTTAATTGTCAGAAAGAGAGCCCTGAAACAATTTGGTGGCTACCAGGATGATTCTCCGGACGGTGTTGAGGACTAGGCCTCTGACTCGGTGGCTACCTCTGCCTTTTCGAACACCTGTACCTCATTCACGACTACTTCCACCATCTGGCGTTTCACGCCTTCTTTGTCTTCCCATGTGCGGCTCGTGAGTTTACCTTCGATGGCTACTTCCTTTCCTTTCTTCACCAGTTTTTCAACCAGATCGGCAGTTTTGCCCCAGGCAATGAGTGTATGCCACTGAGTGTCGCTGACGCGTTCGCCTTTGGCATTGGTGTAGTATTCGTTGGTGGCCAGACGGAAACGTGCCATTTTACGGTTGTTGGCCAATGATTTGATTTCAGGGTCCTGTCCCGGACGACCAATCAGTTTTACGGAATTTCTCAATGTTGTCATAATGTTTAATTGTTAAAGGGTTTTTAAATTATTGAATATGATTGTTCTGTTTTAACTGGCTTTTTCGATGATCATGATTTCATTGATAACGACTTCAGATACATAGCGTGTGACACCGCTCGGGTATTCATAACTGCGATTGACAAGCCTGCCTTCGATGGCAATTTCGCGACCTTTTTTCACGAATGCACCTATCATCTCTGCGGTTTTTCCCCACGCAACAAGGTTGTGCCAGTGGGTCAGGCTTTTGCGCTCACCTGCTTCGTTGGTGTAGAATTCATTTGTTGCCAGACTGAAACGTGCCATTTTGCGCTCGTTTGCCAGTACGGTTACCTGTGGGTCGTTGCCCGGACGTCCGATTAGTTTTACGGAATTTCTCATAGTTTTCATTGTAGTAAAAGTTTTAGTGTTACAATTTTTTGAATGAACGACGAGGCAAAATTATATCGACCCCACAGCAGGAGTCGTATGATTAACAAGTACATACGTTTGTATCCGTTTGTAAACGTTTGTCAACGCTTTTGTAGCACAATACCAATAACATAGGGTGAAAGCACATTTGTTCGGTTTTGGTCTGTTCCCGTTTTTATTTTTGGTAAACGAGTCATATTTCTTGATTTTCGATGCATTTTGATTAATTTTGTGTAGGCTAAAAACGGACGCATCGTAACAAGTGGTCATCGCTAATGGAAAACAACAAAACTCAGGCGCAATGGCAGGCTGAAGTTGAACAACTTCAAATGGTGATTGATCAGCTTGAAACCCAACTTGCGTCGTTCTACCAGCGTTCACGAAGGGATATGGAAATCAGGCTGGCCACCACCATCAACCATATACCGCTGGCCATCATCAACCTCGATCAATCAGGCCTCATCATCTCAGCCAATCCCGGATTCCTCAAATTGTTCGGGTTGCAGGCCGAAGAAATCGTCAATCAGGTTAATATCAAAGCGTTTGAGGCTCTCATGAAAACCGAATTGGGCCAAAAACTGGTGCAGCTTGTCGACACACAAACAGAATTTGATATCGAGACCAATCTGAATCTGAAGAAAGATTCGGAAGGTTTTTTTCGTTGCCGGGGAATTAAAGTTTCGGGCGAGCTAAGCGATTCATACAATTTTATCCTGATCATCGGTGACATATCTAAGCGAAAACTCACCGAACATGAACTGGTGATTGCCAAAGAGAAAGCTGAAGAGTCGGACAAGCTAAAAACAGCCTTCCTCACGAGCATGTCGCACGAAATACGAACGCCGATGAACCACATCATCGGTTTTCTGGATTTTCTGAAAGATCCTGAACTTCCAATTACTGAAAGAGAGGAATATGTTCAGATCATTCACGAAAGTAGTCAGGTTTTGCTCAGGCTTATCGATGACATTATCGACATCGCCAAGATCGAATCAGGCCAGCTGATGATAAACCCCAGTGTTTTTGCGCTTCACGACCTGATGTTTAGTATTTGGAAAACTTATAACGACATCAGGATCAAGCGGAATCGACATGAAGTTGACTTCAGGCTTCAACCATTGACAAGCAAAGGAATTATCATCAGGTCTGACGCAATCAGGCTGCAGCAGATTCTGTCCAACCTGCTCGACAACGCGTTTAAGTTCACCGAAACAGGGCACATCGAACTTGGTTATGAGACAGATGAATCCGACAACCTGACTTTATATGTGCGTGATACAGGGCCGGGCATTGATCCTTCTAAGCACGAGCTCATCTTTGTCCGTTTCAGGCAGCTCGATTACAGCACGACCAAGAAACACGGCGGAACCGGGCTTGGTCTTGCCATCACCAAGGGTCTCGTGGAACTGCTTGGGGGCACAATCGGGCTCGAATCGAGACCCGGAGCAGGCTCATTGTTCCAAATCAGGCTGCCAGGTGTGATCGTTAAGAAGTTGGTGAATGCCATTCCTGCATCTGGTCAGGATTACCATGCTTTTGACTGGACCGGTAAAACATTTATGATCGTAGAAGACGAGCGCACCAATTTCAGCCTGCTTACCATTATGCTCAGAAGCACCAAAGCAAAGATAATCTGGGCCAGAGATGGGGAAGAAGCCGTTGAACTGGTGAAAAACAGAACAGATATCGACCTGGTTTTGATGGATATACGCTTGCCCGGAATGGATGGATATCAAACCACGAAAATCATCAAGCAAACAAGACCCTCACTTCCGGTACTGGCTCAGACTGCTTATGCCATGGATGTTGAAATAAATCTGGCTCGTGAAGCAGGTTGCGACGATTATATTACCAAGCCGATTGAAAAGAAACTGCTGTTACAGAAAATCAGCATGTTTCTTATGTAAATGATCATTTGTTGTCGCTTTCATGCCACTCAGCATAGGAAGTGCCTGTTTCGCGCAGAAGCACACTGTGGAGTTTCAGGTTTTCAGGCAAACGGGCTCTGATGCGCGCAGCAAAGTCTGCCACCATCAATTCGCTCGTGGGTTGATAGTCGAGAAATATTACATTGTTGAACTGGCGTGTAAGCTGCCCGTCCACTGAAGCACGCATGGCACTGTTGAGCACAAGGGCATGGTCGAACACATCCACTACTGTTTCCCTGACAATTTTTTTCAGGTCGCCAAAATCCATCACCATACCAAGTTTGGGGTTGTTTGGCTCGTTTATAGGGGTTCCGGTTATCGTAACCTTCAATCCGTAAGAATGTCCGTGTACGTTGCGGCATGGGCCATCATAACCCATTAGCGCATGGGCCATTTCGAAACTGAACTCCTTGGTGATCCGTATGATATTCATATTACATTGAAGCTTTTATGAGTATTCCATGAAATACTGTTCCGGAATTGCTGATAAACTGTATCAGATATATTCCTGGTTTCATACCAGGGTCAAGGGAGTAAAGTGTGCCTGAAGTGTAGTTAATTGTTGAATAAACCACTTTACCTTCCATTCCGGTGATCTGCAGTGTGCCTGTTGTGTTCAGGGATTGTGCATCAGATAACTCAAAATGGATGAAATCGGTGGCCGGATTAGGATACATGCTGATTCTCAAACTCTGATCGTTTTCTGAATAGCCTGCGTTTTCGCCCCAGATCATTTCGGCAAACTCAGGACGGTCAATAAATGGGTTTCTGTTTTGCTGTAAGCTGTACACAACATTGTTGCGGTTGATTTCTTTCGTGCTCACAGGGTCGGTAAGATGCCATTCCAGAAGCATTTTTCTGGCCCAGGGTCTTGGCTCGGCTCCGTCTGTCATATCGCTTCCCGGCCAATTCGAATCCTGATTGTAATACCGCACCGCCATATAGAGTATGTTTCGGGCAAGATCCCCCTTGAAGGCATCAATAGGCTCGAATACTGTACCACCATAGCCTGAGGTGCTGCTGGTGCCTACTTTTGAACCGTTTTCCGATGTCCATGTGGCTGAGCCAACCTCACCAAAAGGATGATTGCTTCGACGGTTGTTCACATAACCGTCAGTCGGAATCAACTGAAAAAGATCGGAATACATGGGATAGGCATCATTAAACCAACTTGCGGGGAAACTATGCTCCCGGTTGTAGCAATCGCCTTCGCTGTTATAATTACCGCACTGATCGCTGAAAAAATCGTATTCATAAGGCTGACTGCCTGATGGATTATACGAGTACATATCCCACACCTTGTCGTTTGGTTTACGGTCGGTGAGCGAAAAGTCGCTCCACAGTTGCGAATAGGTTCGCGGCTCGTGATCCTTGATGATGTTGTGCAGGGCTTGCTGAAGTGCTGTTCCGTACAAACCTGAAGCATTATCGTAATAACCCGGAGGAATCTGTGCCTGAGTGAATACGAACCCAAAGTGGAATATGACTAATGTTAACCACTTAATTTCTATCCTGAAAAATTTGGACATCTCAGAGCCAGTTTTGAGTGAAAAAATATACCAAAGCGAAAATAAACAGGTAGATTCCGCCAAACAGATGCAGAAGACTCGACAGGATGATGTTGTTGCGACTCAGATTCATGCTTATGCCTGCAATTGACCAGGCAAATCCGGCAATCACAAGCAACAAAGGCAGCAAATTTCCAAAAGGACTCAGATACGAAGCAGTCATCCCGATAATGAGCGTGTTGATGCCGGCAGCAATACCCATCACCACAAATTTCACATAATTGTCGAAAGAAAACAGCCGCTCACCTTTCCTGATCTTCAAAGATTCAAGCAGCATACGGATGGAAACGGCAGTGATAACTCCCAACACAACAATTTTCTGGTTATCTTCGAGCAGGTGCATAAACGTGTTGCCCAGCAACACACCCAACCAATACATGATTCCCTGTATCAGTCCGAAAACCAACGCATGAAACACATTGAGCAGATGCGAACTGCGTCTGTCGCGATTCAGACCGAGTGCCAGCGGAAAAACATTGTAGGAAAGTGCCAGCACAAACAGTATGTATAAGGCAATTTTCAATCCAATTAATTTAAGTCAAAAATACTGCTTTAAACTGAATCAACAAGACAAACAGCGGGGATATAAATGCCCGTTTGCTTTATTTATTGATTCAGGGAATTCACAGATTGCTTTTTCTGACGAGCAACACAATTTTTTCGATCCAATGTGCGTCCGTTTCGTCAAATGCTGCCGGTTTGCTGCTATCCACATCCAGCACAGCCCAAGGCTTGCCCGAGTTGTCCAGCAAAGGAACCACTATCTCACTTTGCGACCGGCTGTCGCAGGCAATATGTCCGGGAAAAGCATGAACATCAGGAACAATGATGGTTTTGCCCTGATTGATACCTGCCCAGCATACTCCTGTGTTTTGCTTTAGGTCAATACAGGCCAGCGATCCCTGATAAGGCCCAACTTGTAGTTTTCCATCCTGCAGCAAATAAAACCCTGTCCAGAAAAAGTGGTCCAGTTTGTTGTGCAGCAAAGCTGCAATCGTGGCCATATCCGAAAGAGGATTATTGCTTTTCAGCAGAAGCACGGCCAGCTGATCATAAATGCGCTGGTAACGCCCCGATTTTTTTTCTGTTTGCATCAGGTGGTTTTTTATATTGAGGCAGCAAAAATAAGTAAATGCAGAAAACAGTAACAGGCTCGTGTTTTTGGTTTCGTGACCCACTGTATTTCCTGAGTTCACTCGTGGCAAATATTGAACACATTCTGATTCAGGCTTTTTGTTCCGGTTGAAGAAACCAGCATTATGGGCTTTCAGGTCAACATATTTTTGATGCAACCGATTTAGGAACGACTCCCTTTGATCAGAATATTATCTAATTACTTATAAATGAAACACATGCACACACTATTGATTTTGATTTGTTTAGGCAGGTGCTGCAAACTTGTTAGTTTTGCCGCGCTAAATCAGTTGAAACAACAAAGATTAACCCAAATAACTAACTATTAACCAATTCATTAAACAATGAGCATTAAAAAGCAAGCATTAAAATCAAAACCGGTAAGCAAAGTAAGTTTCAAAATCAGCAAATCGCAGGCAGAAGGAGCCGCTGCAGTAAGCGTTGTTGGTGAGTTCAACAATTGGGATCAGGCTTCAGGCACCATGAGCCGTTTGAAAGATGGTTCTTTCAGTTTCAGTGCCGAATTACCTTCGGGTCGCGAATATCAGTTCCGCTATGTAGCTGATGGCACCCGCTGGTTCAATGATGAAGAGGCTGACGGCCTCGTTCCTTCAGGAATGGGCAGCGAGCAAAACAGTCTGCTTTCGCTATAAGCAAAATTATTCAGAACAAAAAACCCTGTTGAATACCAGTTCAACAGGGTTTATTTATTGAATGATGCTCATTTACAGTTTCTCCAGTGCGACTGTAAAATGTCTGAGTATCGGCGCTTCACAGGCAATTCTGAATCCTTTGGTGATTGTATTGCGTCGTTCGTACACCCTGATCACCGTAGCGGCTACATAGCGGATATGATTATCCGTGTACACCCTTCGCGGCAGGGCAAAGCGCACCAGCTCGAGTTTTGGAAAGCGATCAAGGCGCGTTACCGGGTCACGGTCGGCAAGCAGGGTTCCGATTTCCACTCCGCGCACACCACCTTCGATGTAGAATTCGACAGCGAGGGTTTGTGCTACATATTGCTCGCGTGGCAGATGTGGCAGAAACCTCAGTGCATCTACAAATATGGCATGACCGCCAAAGGGAATCTGAACCGGCACACCGGCCTCATGTAACAGGTTTCCGAGGAGCGCCACCTGTTTGATGCGTGTTTCAAGATATTCATATTCAGTACCTTCATATAATCCCTGTGCCAATGCGTTCATGTCGCGTCCCGACATTCCTCCATAGGTGATGTATCCCTCGAACATGATGTTGAAAATGCTGGCCTGCCTGAATAATTCCTCATCGCGAAGGCCGATGAAACCGCCCATATTCACAATTGCGTCCTTTTTGCTGCTCATGGTCATGCCGTCCCCGTAAGAAAACATCTCCCGTACGATTTCGCGGATGCTTTTATCGGCATAAGCAATTTCACGGGTCTTGATAAAATAGGCGTTTTCGGCAAAGCGGGCTGCATCGAAAATTACCCGGATTCCGAATTTTCTGGCCATAGCGCTCACTTCCCTGATGTTTTGCATCGACAAGGGTTGCCCGCCCGAAGTATTGCAGGTAACCGTTATGATCACCATCGGAATTTTTTCGGCCGGATGACTTTTCAGCACCGCCTCAAGCTTTTCGAGGTCAATGTTTCCTTTGAAAGGGTGATCTAGTGTGGTGTCGAAAGCTTCGTCGATGGTGCAGTCAACTGCTGTTGCTTTTCTGAACTCAATATGTCCTTTGGTAGTATCGAAATGTGCATTTCCCGGAACGATATCGCCTTCTTTGACCAGGGCCGAGAACAGGACGTTTTCGGCTGCACGTCCCTGATGTGTGGGAAGAAAATACTCAAAACCGGTGATGTCGCGTATGGCTTTCTTCAGTTTGTAGTAAGAAGAAGCTCCGGCATAGGATTCGTCGCCCAGCATGAGTTCCGACCACTGACGATCACTCATGGCACCTGTGCCCGAATCGGTTAATAAATCCACAAAAACCTGATCGCTGCGGAGGTTGAAAAGATTGAACCAGACTTCCTTTATCCACTTTTCGCGTTCGTCACGGGTGCTTTTCCTGATGGTTTCCACCATCTTGATCTTGTAGGATTCTGCAAAAGGTAATTCCATATTCTCCTGATAGTTAAATTAATAATTACTGATTATGCCGGGCATTCCGGCACGGAACCATCAGGAAGAAAATCGGTCGCGTTCCTTGATATTCAAATAATTAAATTTCTCGCTTGGTTGATCAAACATGGTTTTTGGTTTTGAGCACGAAAACGGTCAAATATATGACATTCTGCATCTACAGACAAGGATTTCGGGAGCGTTTGCAGAAAATATATTAAACTCCGGTCATAATTTGATAGAAATCAATTATATAAATGGCTAAACTACATGAATATATCAACATAGTAACTCATGTTTTGGAAGCCCTAACTACTGTGATTCGAACAAAAACAGTTCAACTGAAACCCACACGACTCCGGTGATCATTCAACAGATTCTCAATCAAAAAGCATTTAAAAACTGCTTTGATCACCGGAGTTAAGTTTGAATAGCACAGGAAGAAGTGTTATGCGCTCAAGGTTGCCACCATCACAGCTTTGATGGTGTGCATTCGGTTTTCGGCTTCCTCAAAGACCAGCGAAGCAGGCGACTCGAATACATCGTCGTTTACTTCCATGGCTTCAATACCGAATTTCTGGAAAATCTGTTCGCCAATGGCTGTTTCACGATTGTGGAATGACGGCAGACAATGGAGAAACTTAACATTCGGGTTTCCTGTTTTCTGCAGCATACTTTTGTTCACCTGATAAGGCAACATGAGCTTTATGCGTTCTTCCCAAACATGATCAGCCTCACCCATCGAAACCCATACATCGGTATAGATGAAATCGACACCTTTTACGCCTTCGTCAACACTCTCGATGAGGGTGATCCGGGCGCCGGTTTCTCTGGCAATCTCGCGGCACTGAGCCACAAGCGCTTCATTAGGCCAGTTTTGTTTCGGAGCAACAGCCCTGAAATCCATACCCATTTTTGCTGCGCCAACCATCAACGAGTTGCCCATATTGTTGCGGGCATCACCGCAATAGGCAAAACTTACCTTGTTCAAGGGTTTGTCACTGTGCTCCATCATAGTCATGAAATCGGCCAGGATCTGTGTGGGATGAAACTCATTTGTTAATCCGTTCCACACAGGCACTCCGGCGTATTTACCCAGTTCTTCAACGATATCCTGTCCATAGCCGCGGTATTGAATACCATCATACATGCGGCCCAAAACACGTGCTGTGTCTTTCATGGATTCTTTTTTACCAATCTGCGAACCGGAGGGTCCCAGATAGGTAACTCTGGCTCCCTGATCATATGCAGCCACTTCAAAGGCACATCGGGTGCGGGTGGAGTCTTTTTCAAAGATCAGCGCAATATTCTTGCCTTGCAGCCTTGGTTGTTCGGTGCCGGCATATTTGGCTTTTTTGAGGTCGATGGCCAGATCGAGCAAAAACCTGATCTCCTGTGGTGTGAAATCAAGCAGTTTCAAAAAATTTCTGTTTCTAAGATTGAATGCCATAATGGATAGGTTTATAATTTATAATATGTTGATTAAATATGCTTTAAATGTATTTCCGGCACAAAAGTAGGCAATTTTGTGAAATATTTAACAGGCGATTGATGGTTAACCCCATTTCGGAACACTACTCAAGTTGAAAACCTGCACAATAAGGTTAACGCGCAATGATTAATTTTGCGGCATGCTGATTATAGATCATGTTTTGGTGACAGATGGTTTTCTGAAGGCCATGTTTGTGTGCGACCTGCCCCGATGCAAAGGCGACTGTTGTGTAAAAGGAGATGCCGGCGCACCACTCGAGCCATCTGAGATTGGTCTGCTTGAAGAGCACATTGACCAGATCAAACCCTATATGCGTCCCGAAGGCATCCGTTTGCTGGACGAGTTGGGCGTGTATGATTACGATATCATGGGCAATTTTGTCACGCCTCTGGTGGATGAGCGCGAGTGTGCTTTTGCCGGATTTCACGATAATGGCGTAAGTTATTGCACCATCGAAAAAGCCTGGAACGATGGCAAAACCGAACTACGCAAACCTGTAAGTTGTCATTTGTATCCGGTAAGGCTCTCAGAAAAGGATGGATTCACCCATCTTCATTATCACCAATGGAGTATATGTGTTCCGGCGGTGCGCAAAGGCCATTATCAGTCAACTCCGCTCTATGTTTTTCTTCGCGAAGCCCTGATCAGGCGTTTCGGGGAGGATTGGTATAAAAAACTTGTTGCTGCCATCAACGGGCAGGCTGATTTGGAAACATAAGATTTTCGGTAAGCAGGGGATAGTATGATGAGTAAAAGGGCGCTGAATAAACTACGGTAGAAGATTTATTTTATCCAAAGGACTGAGTTTCCCGTTCCAAATTCATTCTCCTCCCAAAGCGGGTTGCCTTCATCAAGTATCCATTTCCCGTCAACAATGTATTTGTAGGTATATCGGCCGGATTCGAGATAAACATCCAGCACCCATTCATCGCCAACTTTGCGCATCGAGTATCCTTGCTGCGACCAGTTGTTGAAACTCCCCGAAACCCGAACATCTTTTGCCTCCTGCTTTCCTGTCAGGCGGAAGCTGTGGTTGGGCATGAAGCTTAGAAATGAATTGGCAAAATCTCCCTCACCTGTTGTGACAGGGTTGTCCGGATCGGTTATCCAGCGACCATCAACGATAAACTTATACTCGTAATTTCCCGGTCCAAGAATATACGGAAAAACCCAGCCTTCTGCTTTTTTCTCCATCAGCAATTCATCGCGGTTCCAATTGTTAAATGTTCCGCTGAGCACAACATTCCGGGCATCAGTAAATCCTTTGAGCGTAAACATGAGTGTATCGCCTATGCCAAGAAAGGAATTCAGGTTGTTTCTTCCGTCAGGTCTGAAATTGGGGTTTTCCGGGTCGATAATCCATGAACCATCCACTATGAATTTGTAGGCATGTGTGCCTTTGCGCAGGAATACCGGCAGTTGCCAACCGCTTTGCGTGCGGCGCATCTGCAGTTCTTTTTCGTTCCAGTTGTTGAAACTGCCTGTTACAACAACTTTACGCGCCTGTTCGTAGCCCTCCAAACGGAACACATGATTCTCAGCAAACATCACTGAGTTATAGCCACGGTGCCCGTCTTTTTCCCTGAGGCGGTTGTTTGGATCGTGCATCCATTTGCCATCAACGATGAATTTATAAAGGTATTTTCCGGAAACAAGTTCGAGGCAGCTTATCCATCCCGAATCTACTTTTTGCATGGGCAGCTGCCTTGTGCTCCATTGATTGAAAGTACCCGACAGATAAACTTTTATTGCATTTCGGTGGTTGGGCAGGAAGAAGCAGTAGTTGTTTCCGGTTTTTCTGATCACTCCTTCCCTACTGAGGTTGTTGGCACCGAAGACTGAGGGTTCGGGTTTCATGAAGGTTCCCTTTGGGGAAAAGTCATCCAGCAAAACCAATTTGCTGTCGAAACCCGCAGCGATTTCCGTCTCGAGTGGTCTGGAAAGTTCAATCAATCCCGGTCGAAGCAGGCGGGGTACCCAATCCGTTGAATCTTTCAGTTCCTTGAATCTGCCACTAAAAATCAGTTGCATCTCCATTGAATCCAACTCATACAGCCTTGCAAACTCATTCTGTTCAGCAATGTCCCATCGCAGATCAATGGTGAGCATAAAACTACCATGTTCGATTCGTCCTGCCTTATCAGGAGAATGCTGCGCATTGGCAGGAAGGAACGAAACTGCCATCAAAAAGAGTAATCCGTTAGCAAGGTAGGTTTTCATGTCGTTGGTGCAAAGTTAATGCGCAGTTTGTTGCTGGTGAGGTTAAAATGAAACACTCCTTTTTCAAGAAATTCGCACCCCAACATACCGTCAAACTCCATTCCATAAGCATTTTTCATGTGTCTGAGATTGGTTATCAAAGCCTTCATTCCCGAAAAGTCACGTTTCGACACATCGAAGTCGTTCATCACACACAACAGGGCTTCGGCCCCTTGTGTTCCCGTGCCACGCAGGCGTATCCTCCGAAGCACGGTGAGGCTGCTGAGCATCTTGGATGGAAGATCGTTGCTCAGCACATTGGTCTCGGCCCCGGTATCAATACAGTATAAGCCCCTCCGGCCTGCCATCCTTGCTTCGATGAACAAAACTCCGGAATGTCTTTTTAAAGGCAATTCCATAGAGAAGTTTGGGGCAGCACTGTCACCGGTTCGATTGCCGTTACGGTCCAGGGTATGCAGCTCCATGATGCTGTTTTCGAGGTCGAGCACCACTTCATAACCATCGAACAAAGAGAAGCCAAACAAGCCCAACACTCTGGCATTGCGCAATTGCTCAATATGTCCGAGATCGGCTACATCGGCCGGTAAGTGACTGTATTCAAGATCGGCCATCCATAAATTATTGACAACTGCTTTTCCCACAGCGCCGAGTTTTCCGGTTATTCCTCCCGAGCGTTGCATACCGGCGTTTTTATTTTGCCGGAAATAAACAGCATTGAGCAACAATTGCGAGGAACCCGAATCAAAAATCAAATTTCCCTCAATCGAATCCACCACAGCATCAATCAGAATCAGGTTTCCCGCTCTTTTCAGTGGAATTGTCATGCTGGTAAACCCATTCTCTTCCAAAGCGCTGATCTGAACTCCGTTGAATACGATCTGATGTACACCTGAAGTTCCTTTCAAAGCAAAAACACCTGACCATGATAGCATTAAAATACCCAGGAAAATGGCGGTGATCAGGCGCATATGGTTCATTTTATCTGCGAAAGAGTTACAAAAGTAACAAATCCTATAGCCTTCGCCCTTATAAAATAATCTTAATCCTTATGACATTTTCATCCTAACAGGTCTTCCTTTATAAAAATCATTGCATTAAATATTTGTGAATAAAACGCTTAATGCGATTCATCAGTGACTCCTGAACTCCATCTGAAAACAAAACATCCCTAAAAAAGGCTAACAAATATCAATTGCCTACCTTTGTTGCTGCACGATGAAATCCTGAATTGACTTCCCTTTAAAAGTGGGAATCAAAAATGGTTTACGATTGTTTAAACTTAGTTAAACTGCAATTATGAAACGAAAAAGTTATATCCGTTATATTATTTACGGGCTTATTCTGCTTGTTTTTCTGATCTTACTGGCCAATCGTTCGGGTTTGTTCAATAGGTCGGGAGGTGGGGCTTCTGCTGTTTCAGGCAGGGCGGCACAAGTTTTACCTGTAAAAGCATGGATAATAACCCCCGGACCACTCACCGACAAAATAGTTGCTGCAGGGGTGGTTCAGGCTGATGAGCAGGTTGAGATCAGCGCCGAAGCTTCCGGAAGGCTTACCAGTATTGGAATCAGGGAAGGCGATCGCGTGAAAAAGGGTGAATTGCTGGCGACTGTCAACAATGCTGATTTGTCGGCACAAATGGACAGAATCAACTATCAGATTCAGCTTGCCGAACAGCGTGAGCTGCGTCAGCGCAGCCTGCTCGAAAAGCAAGGCATTAGTCAGCAGACCTATGATCAGGCGCTTACTGAACTCAATACGCTGAAGGCTGAGCATGAGGTGTTGAAGGCCCAGTTTGACAAAACCATGATCAGGGCTCCGTTTGACGGCATTCTTGGATTGAGGCAGCTGAGCGAAGGAGCTTATGTCACACCCGGAACAAAGATCGTCAGGCTGGCCCGCCTGCAACCCGTAAAAATTGAATTCAGCATACCTGAGCGCTATGCCGGATACCTGAGCAGAGGAAGCAGCATTACGTTTACGGTGGAAAACAGCCCGGAGGTTTATCGGGCTGAAGTGTATGCCACAGAGGCGGTTGTGGACCAGAATACCCGTTCGCTCCGTGTTCGCGCTCTTTACAGCAATGAAGATATTAAGATTCTTCCGGGTTCATTTGCCCGTGTAGAGGTGTCGCTGGTAAGTGTCAATGATGCTCTTTTGGTGCCTTCCGAAGCCATTATACCCGAAATGGGTGGAAGCAAGGTGTTCGTTTACCGAAACGGCAAGGCGCAGCCCAAAGCCGTTGTGCCGGGCTTGCGGACAAGCACACATGTTCAGATCAATGATGGCTTGCTTTCCGGTGATACTATAATTATGTCGGGATTGCTTCAGATGCGTCCTGGCATGGCAGTTTTACTCACTGAAATCAATCAGCCATGAGCCTGTCGTCAATAAGTATTCGCAGGCCGGTGCTTGCGATGGTGATGTCCATACTCATCATCCTTTTCGGGATTATTGGATTGGTTTCGCTGGGCGTACGCGAATATCCCAGTGTTGATCCGCCCATTATCACGGTAACCACCAACTACACAGGAGCTAATGCCGATGTTATCGAATCGCAAATCACTGAGCCGCTTGAGGAATCCATCAACGGGATTGAGGGTATCCGCACACTCACTTCAATCAGTCGCGATGGCCGCAGCACCATCACCGTTGAATTTGGCCTCGAGATTGATCTCGAAGCAGCCGCCAATGATGTGCGCGACAGAGTATCCCGATCCCTCTATAACCTTCCGCCCGATGCCGATCCGCCCATCGTGGCCAAAGCCGATGCTGATGCTTCTCCCATTCTTTTTCTGAATATCAAGAGCGAACAACGGAATCTTCTGGAGTTGACCGAAATTGCCGAACGCACCTTCAAAGAAAGCCTGCAGACTATTCCAGGGGTAAGTTCTATTGCCGTGTGGGGTGCCAAACAATACTCCATGCGTTTGTGGATGGATCCCTCTAAACTGGCGGCCTACAAACTCAGTCCGATAGACGTGCGCAACGCCCTGAACCGCGAGAATCTTGAGCTTCCCTCCGGACGAATAGAAGGCAACATGGTTGAGTTGACCGTGCGCACGCTCAGCAGACTCGAAACACCCGAAGATTTCAACAACCTGATCATTACCGAAGACGAATCAGGTATTGTCAGGTTCCGCGACATCGGCTATGCAGAGCTGGCCCCGCTTAACGAACGCACACTGCTCAGGCGCGATGGTGTACCCATGGTCGGTAATGCTCTGTTGCCGCTGCCCGGCTCCAACCACATCGAAATTGCCGATGAGTTCTACCGCAGGCTCGAAAAAATCAAGAAAGACCTGCCCGATGACATTGAAACCGGAATAGGATTCGACAACACGCATTTCATCCGCTTGTCCATCAAGGAAGTGGAACAAACAATTTATCTGGCATTTGTGCTTGTGGTGCTGGTGATTCTGTTTTTTCTGCGCGACTGGCGCACAACCATTATTCCGGTAATCGTAATCCCCATATCGCTTGTCGGCGCCTTTTTCATCATGTATCTGGCCAATTATACCATCAATGTACTCACGATGCTGGGACTGGTGTTGGCTATTGGTTTGGTGGTTGACGATGCTATTGTGGTGATCGAGAACATATACGCCAAGATTGAAAAAGGCATGCCGCCGCTCGAAGCTGGTATCAAAGGCTCGGCCGAGATATTTTTTGCCATTATTGCCACTACTGTTGCACTTGCTACTGTTTTTCTACCGGTTATCTTCCTTGAAGGAATCACCGGCCGTTTGTTCAGGGAATTTGGTGTGGTGCTTGCCGGATCAGTGGTGATTTCCTCTTTTGTAGCGCTCACGCTCACGCCCATGCTTTCCACACGTATTCTGAAACAAAGGAAAAAGCATAACCGTTTATATGAGGCCACTGAACCATTTTTTACCAGACTCAACGATTGGTATGCTGCCAGCCTTGCAGCATTCCTGAAGCGTAAGTGGCTTGCCTTTGTGATTATTGCCGTTTCTGTTCTGTTCATTTTTGTGTTTGGCAGGCAGTTGCAATCAGAACTTGCCCCGCTGGAAGACCGGTCGGGGATGATGGCATTCTCAACGGCACCTGAAGGCAGCACATTTGAATTTATGGAGGCATTTGTGCAGGAAAAGATTGACCTCATCCAGCGTGAAGTTCCCGAGTTAAGCTCACTCATCAACATTACCTCGCCGGGATTCGGTGCTGCAAGTTCTGTAAACTCAGCTTTTGCCCGTATCAGGTTGGTTGACCCCGACGAAAGGCAGAGAAGCCAGCAACAGATTGCCGACAATCTCGGTCGCGAACTCCAAAAGCTGACAGCTGTACGTACGTTTATTGCACAGGAGCAATCTGTTTCGACCCAACGTGGCGGCCTTCCCGTGCAATTTGTTATCCAGGCTGCCAATCTGGATAAACTTAAAGCAGTTTTACCTGCTTTCATGACTGAAGTGAATGCGAGCCCTGTGTTTCAATTTGCCGATCTCAACCTGAAGTTCAATAAACCCGAATTACAGGTAAGCATTAACCGCGAGAAAGCGCGCATGCTCGGTGTTTCGGCCCTTGACATAGCCCAGACACTTCAGCTGGCTTTCAGTGGTCAAAGGTTTGGGTTTTTCATCCTCGATGGAAAACAGTATCAGGTCATCGGGCAGATGGAGCGTCCTTTCAGATCTCAGCCTGTTGATCTGAGAAATGTGTATGTGAAAAACAACAGGGGCGAGCTCATTATGCTTGATAATCTGGTTATGGTTACCGAGCAGGCAAATCCGCCACAGCTATATCGCTATAACCGATATGTGTCGGCAACGGTTTCGGCCAATCCAGCCAACGGAAAAACAATTGGCGACGGCATTGATGAGATGAACCGCATTGCCGCCAAAGTACTCGACGACACCTACACCACCTCGCTGGCCGGAACTTCGAAGGATTTTGAGGAGAGCAGTTCGAGCCTTGTGTTTGCATTTATGCTGGCTATTGTGCTGATTTATCTGGTGCTTGCTGCCCAGTTCGAAAGTTTCCGCGATCCGCTCATCATCATGTTTACAGTGCCGCTGGCACTGGCCGGTGCGGTGCTGACCCTATGGTATTTTGGAAAAACACTCAATATTTTCAGCCAGATTGGTATTATCATGCTCATTGGTCTGGTGTCTAAGAACGGTATTCTGATCGTTGAGTTTGCCAACCAGCGGAAGTCAGCCGGACTCAGCCGCCTGAATGCTATACATGACGCAGCCGTATCGAGGTTCAGACCTATTCTCATGACAAGTTTATCCACCATCCTCGGTGCCCTGCCTATCGCAATGGCGCTGGGAGCCGGTTCTGAAAGCCGTGTCTCAATGGGAACAGCCGTAATTGGCGGACTTACTTTTGCCACTTTACTTACTTTATACGTGATTCCTGCCATGTACGACTTTCTCTCGGAAAAGGATAAAGATGTTTCAAACGTTGACGAACTGTCGGTTGCAAACCCCGAAAGAAAGGAGGATGAGCAATGAAAAAGAATATTTTGATCCTTGCATTGGTCCTGTCAGGCCTGAATGTTGTTGAGGCACAGGATACGCTTGCACCTTCAGAAGCAATTCAGATCGGCCTCGAAAACTATTTCGACATTCGTTTGGTGCGGCTCGATGCACAAATTGCAGAGAACAACCTCAGTCTGGGTAATGCAGGTTTTCTGCCGCGTATTGATCTCAATGCCGGTCAAAACTTCAGTGTTACCGATTCGAAGCAGGAATTCCTTTCAGGAACAGTGAACGACCGCAAAGGAGCCCGTTCATCGGCATTGAATGCCGGTGCACAGCTCAACTGGACGCTGTTCGACGGACTGCAGATGTTCATTGGCTATGACCGGTTGCAAGAGATGCAACAGAAATCGGAACTGCAACTGCTGTTGACAGTAGAGTATGCTGTGCAGCAGATTTTGGGACAATACTACCAATTGGTGAATCTGAAACAGCAGTTGCGGGTGCTCGACAAAACCATCCGACTCGATCAGGAACGCCTTCAGCTGGCCGAAAATATGCTGGCTATTGGATCTGGTTCGCGGCTCGACCTCCTTCAGGCTCAGGTTGATCTGAATGCCGACAGTGCTGCTTTGCTGGGCTTGCTCGACAGGCAACAGCAAACCAAAGCACTCCTGAATCAGCTGCTGGCCAGGGATGCCCGCACCTTGTTTGAAGTGGCCGACACCTTCAACCTCAGACACGATCTGGTATTTGATCAATTGGCTGCCAGCATGATGGAGCGAAACACCTCACTCGGTCTGGCCCAAAACGACGAGCGCCAATCGCTGTTGTTGCTCCGGGAAATCCGGGGACGCCAATTGCCCAGTCTTGGATTTACCATGGGTTATAATTTCCTGAACCAGCAAAGCGAGTCGGGCTTCATCAGTTCAAACCGTTCGTCGGGCATGACCTATGGCCTTCAGGCCAATATGAGCCTCTTTGACGGATTCAATACTCAGCGCGAAAAGCGCAATGCCAATATTCTTATACAGAGTAGCCGCATCAGAACCGAGTCTCTGATCAGTGAGTTAAACAACGAACTCACCCGTCATTTCGACAGCCACAACAGTAAAATGAGGTTGCTTTCGATGGAGCGTCAGAACCTGATGGCTGCTTCCGAAAACCTTAACATCGCTTCGGAACGTTACCGCATCGGCGACCTTTCGGGGATTGAATTCCGTGAAGCCCAGAAAAACTATATGGTGGCCGAAGGACGTTTGCTGCAAACCATCCTCGAAACCAAACTGGTTGAACTGCAGCTGCTTCAGTTGGCCGGCATGCTGGCAACAGAACAATAAGATATCCGGTTGTCAGGCTTGTTTTTCAAGTACCACAAATGCATTGGCCATTTCCTTCACGTGTGAAATGGAAAGGTGTATGTGCACCTCACCCATTTGGTTCAGATATTCTTTCACCTTGCCGTGCACGGTAATCACGGGTTTGCCGAGGTCGTCGTTGATCACTTCAATTTCATGAAACGCCATGCCAAAGCGGTAACCGGTACCCAATGCCTTAAAGAAAGCTTCCTTGGCCGCGAAGCGTGCCGCATAATGCTGATAGCGCGAAGCTTTGGGTTCAGCATAGGCCTGTTCGGTTTCGGTAAACAGTTTTTCCTTCAGCCCATTACTGTTCTTCAGGTGCTTTTCCATGCGCGCAACCTCAATGATGTCGGTGCCAATTCCAATGATCATAATGGGAATTTTTTTACAAAGTAAAGGCTTCCTGATTAATCTGAAGAATATTTATCATAACAGTGTACTTTATGATTCTATTGTTTTTGTTCAATGAATTACATTTCATAATTGACACAACATGTTGTTTTAGTGGTTTTTATTCATCAGTTAGTGTAAATCAGATGATATATTAAACCTGATTATCTATAAAATATTGATTATGTGATGTTTTTAAAATTCGGCAAATATGAATGTGTTAATAAAAGTTGATCAATCATTAATTATATTTGCTATCCGGCCAATGAACATAATATGAGACATAATTGTGCTTTTTTGATCGTTTCTTTCTTATTCCTGTTTCGTATTTCGTTCGCCCAGGAGCCTTCATACAACCACTATACTGTAAGGGATGGGTTGGTTCAAATGCAGGTTACAATTATTTTTCAGGACAGTAAAAGCTATTTGTGGATTGGTACCAAAGGAGGTGTGAGTCGCTTCGATGGAATCAGTTTTATGAATCTAACGCCCGGTGATGGATTGATGGGCAATCAGGTATTCTCAATCAGTGAGGATAAGGCTGGTAATATATGGTTTTTAAGTTCATTAGGGTTTAGCAAATACAATGGCAGCAGCATTGAGACCTTCCCAACGAATGCCACGCAAGGTGTTCAGTTGAATCACCCAATACACCTTTCTGGCGATAGCCTGATTTTGTTCACTACAAAAGATTCAATAATCTTTGAATGGCTGTTTTCAGAAGGAGTCTATTCGAAAGAACGGGAAATCGCAGTGCCTATTTCAGGCAACTCGCCAAATTTGATTGTCAATCATGTGTCTGACGGGTCAGGGCAAATAAACTGGTTTTTGTTTGATAAAGCAGGTATTTTCCGTGTCGATCGCGAATCAATTTTCATGCTGGATAATACCCCGGGTAAATACAAAAGACTTTTTCGGGGAAATGATGGTAACATTTATGCGGTTTCAAAAAAAGCACTTTATCAACTTGTGGATGACAGTCTCAAGTTTGTTCAAAATATTCCCGGGATTTATCCCCGTGAACATGAGATTCAGATCGCTGTAAATAGTAAAAATGAGCCGGGTCTGATTTCTGACCTGGACTTACAGCTCATGATACAATCAAATGGGGAATATATCCATTTGGACGTCAACAATCTGCCGCATAGTTATTTATATTATGATAAAGAAGATAATCTTTGGGTAGGAGGAGAAAACGGGCTGATAAAGATTATTCCAACCGGTATTCTAAATTTTTTACCCTCCCGGTCGTCCATGAATGAAAAAATCTGGAGTGTAGTCGAAGGGCCTGAAGGCGAAATGTTGTTTTGCAGTTATATCGATGGCATTCAGAAATATGAAGATGGAGTTTTCAAGTCCATTGTTGAACTCAGTAAAATAGCAGATCCCACAGAGGTTCGAATGTATATGGGCAGTATAAAGGATTCATCAGGCAATGCATGGCTGGCGGCGAGTAATCCGGGTGTAATTAAGTATGATGGTAACAATTTGAGTTTGATAAAGGGACTGCCATTTTCAACTACCATTTTCATACTGCGTATGGACAAAGACAATCAAACCATACTTGGAGGAGGAAATGGAACATTCTACAAATTCAGGCATGATTCTTTACTCTTTGTTTACCCTGCCAAACCCGGCAACGGAAAAAGCACAGCGATCACAGGACTCACACCAGACAAGTTTGGTCGTTATTGGCTTGGAGGTTTCAACGGAATCAGCATACTCAATAACGACAGTCTGATCCATTTGCCAACCAATGAGTTTCCATTCGATCTGGGAGGTAATGCAATTTTTCGCGATTACAAACAGAACCTATGGATAGGCAACCCTAAAGGTTTGTTTTTCTATGATTACAACGAATTCAGGCAAATAGATCATCCATTTTTAAGAAATTTTATTTCAACAATAGAGAGTTCAGGAGATACGGCATTGTTTGTGGGCTCGCTTAAGGGTTTGGCTTTTCTTGACTTGAATAGTTTTTATGAAGATGATAGAATAAGTGTTTTGCAGATAGGTGCCGACAAGGGTTTTTTCGGCATTGAGCCCGGTCAGAATGGTTTCTATAAAGACTCAGAAGGAGCGCTGTGGCTTCCGTGTGCTGACAGGGTTGTCAGGATTAATCCGCGTCTTATCAAACCCAATTTAAATACTCCTGAAGTTTATATTACCGACCTTCATCTGTTGAACAGCGAAATGAAATGGAAAAAAGTACCTTATCTCAATAATACTCCTGTGAAATTCAGTTATTCAAAAGACGAAAAAAACATCAGGTTCGACTTTATTGGTATCAGCTTACTCCATCCCGAAGGGGTAAGTTATAGTTACTTACTTGAGGGATACGATAAGGGTTGGTCCCAGCCCTTAAAGGAAAGGTCAGCCGTTTATACCAACTTAGAACCCGGTGAATATCGTTTTTTGGTGAAGGCCTCGAATGCAGACGGATTTTGGACGGAAAACCCGGCCGAAATTAGATTCGTTATTGAGCCGGGCCTTTGGCAATTGTTATGGTTTAAGATTTCGGCAGCATCGCTGATTGCACTGTTAATGCTTATCACCGGAGCATATCTGATGCACCGCAGACGAAAAAAACAACAAGAGCAATTTAACAGAGAAAAACGAATAACGGAATTGAATCTGTTGACGATCAAAAATCAGATAGACCCTCATTTTACGTATAATGCCATCAATACTATCGCTGCAGCAGTGCTGAAAGAAGAAAAAATACAGCCTATCACTATTTTGTGAAGCTGTCTCAATTGATGAGATCAATCGTTCAGGATAATGACAAACTGACACGCAGCCTTGAAGAAGAGCTGAGTTTTGTGCGTGACTTCCTCGACATACAGATGTACCGGTTTAGAGACAGGTTTTCCTATGATATTACAATCTCGAATGAAAGTGATTTATTGACAGACGTGCCGAAAATGTGTATTCAAACCTATGCTGAGAACGCACTGAAACATGGTTTGATGCAAAAAGCCGAGGTAGGCACAATTAAAATAAATATTTCCGGCACACCAGATGTTCTTGAAATCGTTGTAGAAGATGATGGCATTGGAAGGCAAAGAGCTATGGAAATCAAAACCCGGGGCACAGGTAAGGGATTGAGTTTGCAGGAACGTTATTATGACTATTTTAACCGCCAGAATAAGAAGAAAATCCGCTGGGAGATTATTGATAAAACTGATGCTCAGGGAAACAGCACAGGGACTAAAGTTATTATTAGCATTCCCCGTAATTTCACCTATACACACCATTAACAGCAAATTTATGCCAGCTCATAAACCGATTCGATGTGTTATCATTGATGATGAACCAGAAGCGCTATACATTATGGAGCAGTTGATGCAGCAGATACCCGGTGTTGTTGTCGTAGGCACTGCCGATAATGCCGCAAAAGGATTGGAAATCGCCATTTCTCAGAGCCCGGATTTGGTTTTTCTGGATATTCAAATGCCTTTTATGAACGGACTGGAACTGGCGCGTGAACTGATTCAACATGATTTTTCCGGACATATTGTCTTTGCAACAGCACACGATGACTTTGCTATTGAAGCACTGAGGCTTTCGGCATTTGATTACTTGCTCAAACCTGTTGATCCCGATATGCTGTCCAGACTTTTTGCCCGTATTCATGTACAAGAACATTCAGGCAGAATGGTTGAGAAACAACTTGCTATATTGCTCAGACACATACAAAAAGATAATAGAATCAGAGTGAACACGCGAACAGGTTTTATTTTAGTTGAACCAAAGGAGGTGATTCTGGTGAAGGCTGAGGGTAACTATTCGCGCCTTAGAATCTCCGGAAAGAAAGATGAACTGGTATCCATCAGCATTGGTCAGCTTGAAAATATGCTATCAGACAAAATCTTTTTTCGGGCTTCCCGCTCCTATCTGATCAACCTTTCTTATGTCTGCCAGTTTGACCGAAAGAAAAAAAGCGCTTTTCTGGAACATAAAGGAGAGTCTCATTGCATAGCAATTGCACGCGAAAAAGTAAGCAAGTTTGAAGAGTGCTGGGTATAAAGTCCTACTGTGTTTGTCTTTTGACAAGTTTTGATATTCTCAGGTTCTTTCATGACCCCAACTGAGGGTTTGTGGAAAACTCAGACGATCTGAATCATTTTGTACCATTCGTCAGTAATTTCCTGCAATTCGTTCTATCAGGATTACCCCTCATACATTAACCTCAAAGTTAAGACCTAACGGAGATTTGGAAGCACTGTTATTATATATTTTTAACATGCTTTTTTCAACCAAATTCCCAAACCGAGAACCCCAAAAACGATTAACATGGGAAAATTGCTGCGATTGCCTTTTTTTCTTTTTCTAGTGTCAATATTCATTATCTGCGAAAAATTAAATGCACAGGAATTCATCAATCAGATGTTGAAGCTGAAACTCGGGCATCAATATGATTATGAGCATTTGATATTTGATTATAACGGAGATCTTAAGGTTGATGTGCTGGTATATGCCAAAAGCAGGGATTCGATCGATTTCTACAGGAATGCAGGAAGTGAAATGATTTACGATTTCAGCATTAAAGTTCATGCGTTTTCAAACTCTTACTTCCATCCTTATTACGGAAATGAAATCCATTTTTATTATCAGGATGCCGATAAGGATGGATTCAATGATTTACTGGTATATTCTGCCAACCATTGGGATTGCAGCAACAACACCGTCAGAATTTACTGGGGAAATGCACTTACATGGTTCAACAGTGATGATTTTCTTGAGCTGCCAATAGATGCGCCATATTGTGTCGGATCTGTATTCGTGGATTTTGATAATGACGGGCAGACAGATGTGTATATCAGAAGTGCCAGCGGGTTAAATACCATGCTGCGAAACGAAGGAAACAGAGTGTTTTCTCAGGTTCAGACCTTTGCTACCGGGCGCGATATTAGCATGTTCTTCAGCGACATGGATGAAGATGGAATAAAAGATCTGATTTATGGAAAGAATGGATGGGCCGATGGACAGTGGGGGTTTAGGTTCAATAAAGGTTTGGGAAATGGTGCTTTTGATCCTTCAACACAGGTTTACTTTCAGGATGAGCGGGTTGGTGATTGGAATGTTGTTTCCATCTCACTGAACCCGGTTGAGGATGATGTACTTGATTTTGCCTTTTTAGCCAACAATGACGGGACCAACCAGCGCAGATTATATAAGGCATTTTGGGATAATAGTGCTGACTCATTCACGTTTTCGACACATTTACTGGAACATGAAGGTGTTGATACAGAGCTTATATCTCCTGTTGATTACAATGGTGACGGTTATACTGATCTGGTCTATCGCTTCAGGCACAATCAGGAACCTCCGTTCAGATACACAGGTTGCGTGCTCCTGAACGATGGTTATGGAAATTTTTACAAAACGGACACCTTAATAAAAGATTCATATTATAAACCATATTTCTTCCGCCCTGATCCTGACCATCGTTTTTATATGGGTTTACTCAAAGACAAGGGCACAAGTAATTTTTGGGAAATCGACTCGATATTTATCGTAAGAATTGATGATTATTATTCCGTTTCCGATTCGATATCGGTTTCAGATGAGTTGGTTTCCGTTGATGAAGAAGCAAAAGTTGAAATAGTCAATCATGTTGATCTCAAAGCACTTGATAAAATAAAAAACTTCGCATGCGACATTTCCTTCGACCCTGCGATTGTGCAGTTTGCAGATTACGGCATGGAAGGGTCTATAGCCAACAAAGGACTGGTTTCTGTTGAGATACTCATGGCAGAAGCGGGCACTTTAAAAGTAATATACTCCTCAGATTCAGTGTTAACAGGTTCCGGAACGCTGATAAACCTTCATTTTAAAGCAATCGAATCGGGCAAAACCGAAATAAAAGCCTCCAACTTTCACTATAACAATGATACAATAAATAAGGTGAAAAGCGGAAGTATTGAGGTGTTGCATCACGAGGTTTCGTTATTCATACCTTCGGCTTTCACCCCCAATAACGATGGAATAAACGACTTTTTTGAAATTATTGCCGAAGGAATAGAGCATTATGAGGTTTGGATCAAAGATGCATGGGGGCAGACAATTTTTTCTTTTGACCAATCATCAGGAAAATGGAGCGGAGAAACGGATACTGGCGATGAAGCACCGGCAGGTGCATACTATTATGGTTTGATTGCAAAGGATCGAACGGGTGCAGAACTGTTTCGTCACGGTATAGTTTATCTGATTCGTGAAATGATTGATTTATCACCCAACCCGGCTGAAGATAAGCTCAAAGTCAAATTGCACGGCTGGTTGCCGGGAGAAAGAATGATCCGTATTTTTAAGGCAGATGGAGTAATGGCCAATGATCATATCTTCTCCGATTTGGATGAGATCACTTTTGATGTTTCAGGTTTGAAAAATGGATTCTACATATTGGTTATCAATAATGGAATTGAATGTCGAAGTGTTTCGTTTTTAAAACAGTAACCCAATTTGAAGCATTATGAATAAATTGCTGATTACTTTATTCTTAGGATTTGGATTACTAACAAAGCTATTCTCTCAGGCTGAGTATTCAAATCATGAAATCTTTACTACGGGGCTCAACGTTCCCAATCAAATGGTATTCAACACGGATGGGATCTTGTTTGTGGCTAATCATACCTTTGCCAGTTACTCCGGGGAGTATTCAAATACAATTGCCCGGATCGATGAAAGCGGGAATAAAAGTGTGTTTATCGGAGGATACACCTGGCCTTCGGGGTTGACAATTGATGTCAACCAAAATCTATATTTCACGCAAAATAATGCTGGAAATACAGTTTACAAGGTTTCACCAAATGCCGATGTACAAACTTTTGTATCACTGCCTCACGCCCCTGGACCCATTACGATTTTTGATGACGGTACTCCGAAAAACTTTGCCCTGTATACGATTTCGCACTGGGGTTCTCAGGGTGTATACAAAACAGATATTAACGGAGTGGCTACCATGATTACTCCGGGAGCTTATGGAGCTTGTCAGTTGTCACGTAACGGGAAATATTTGTATCTGGTAGGCCTTAGCGGAGACATTATGTATCGCTTTGATATTGACCAGAATACACTTGAAAGCTGGAATACTGAGCTGAATGGGTATCATATATGGGCGGCAACGCTTGGCCCTGATCAATTGCCCTATTTTATAGCCAGATCGGTTTCAGATTCTTTAAAATTGGCAGTGTTTAGAATAAACGGCTATAATGATGTAACCGAACTGTTGGTGAATATGCCTTTGAACAGTGAATTTAATGATGTAGAATTTAAAAGACGAGATGATGTTTATGATATTTATCTTACAGAAATTGTCAATGGGGAACGAACTAATCCGGAAGCAAACAGGGTAATAATAGTCAGAGACATCTACAGCTATTTGAATACTCCCGGCTTTGCAGGTCCGGTCTCCGGCCCTACAGAGGTTTGTCCGGAAACCAGTGGTAATGTATATTCTGTTGATCCCATCCCAAATGCCACCGGCTATATCTGGACTCTGCCTGCCGGGGCTACCATTACTGAGGGATGGAACACCAATGTAATTACCGTAAGTTTCAGTCATAATGCGCAGTCAGGGTCAGTTACAGTTTATGGAACAAATGAATATGGAGTTGGACCTGGTGCACCACCTATTTACATCACCGTCAATCCCCTCCCCGCCAATCTTGGCGAACCCATCAACCCACCTCTTGACCTGACTTCCGGTCTGGTAGCCTACTATCCCTTTAATGGCAACGCCAACGATGAGAGCGGGAACGGGAACCATGGGGTGGTGAATGGAGCTTTGTTAACTAATGATAGATTTGGAATCAATGAAAGTGCCTACAGCTTTGATGGAAACCAAACCCATATATTCATCCCTGCATCAAATTCATTAGATATTAATGAGAACATATCTATCTCCACCTGGTTTGTTACATCAGAGCACAATTTATCGGGACAACAACAGATTTTTTGGAGGGGTGATGCAAAAGGAGGATTTGATCCATATTCTATTTGTTTTTCACAAGGAAACCTTCAATTCAGAAGAGATATTTCCGCAGACCTATCAAATCACCTCGACTACAATGGTGATTTGATTTCATTTGAAGATTTTCATCATGTAGTAGGAACCTATAATGGTTTATCTGGTCAAATGTCGTTATTTTTAAATGGATTATTAATTGAAGATAAATATTTACCTGGAATATCTGATTACCCCACAGCAAGCTTCTGGAATGTCATTGGCTCTGTTGATTATGGTAATTGGCAAACATTCAATGGCAAAATCGACGACATACGCATCTACAACCGTGCCCTCACTCCTGAAGAGGTCCTTTGTCTTTATAATGGTGACTGCCAACAACTTATTCTCACTGCCACACAGGGCGAAACTACCCTTTGCCGGGGGGAGTCTTCCGATATTACCCTGTTTAATGCACAACCGGGGGTTGCTTATCAGTTAATGGATAACAACCTGCCTGTCGGGCAGCCGCAGGTGGGCAATGCCGACACCCTGATCTTTCAGCTTACGGATATCATTACCAACAAAGCATATACTATACTTGCCACCGACACAACTACGGGTTGTTCGGTAATGCTGGACTCGGTGTTTGCCTTACAGGTAGTTCCGCTTGAAGCTATCATATTGGCAGAACTTTCACATGAGTATGCACCGGCCACTGTCATGCTTACTTCAACATCACAGTTTGCCGAACAACTATCGTGGCTGCTCAATGGCCAGCCGGTGTCAGAATCGGAATCTTTTACCCTCGAACTGACAGAGCCAGGCATTTATGAAATCGTATTAGAAGCCTTCAGCGCTGATCCATATCTGTGTGCTGATGCCGACACCTTGATGATTGAACTGCTTGAGAAATTCGATTATACGCTTGATTTCCCTTCAGCCTTTTCGCCCAATGCGGATGGGATCAATGATGTGTTTATTCCTGAAGCTTTTGCAATCGAATCATACACTGTGTGGGTGAAAGATGCCTGGGGTATTACTGTGGCCGAATTTGATCATTCCGGAAAAGGCTGGGACGGCACACTGAAACATGGTGCCGAAGCACCTCCTGGAGCATATGTATATCAAGCGGATGCAATCGACCTGTATGGGGTTAAGGTTTCCAAAGGCGGTATAGTCTATCTCATCCGTGACATGATCGATCTGGCACCCAACCCCGTTGATAAAGAAGCAGTAATCTATATGAACGGCAGACTGAAAGGCAGACGGAGCCTGGAAATCTATGCCCTTACCGGAAACTTGATCATTCATCAGGAATTCGATTCGGAAAACCATACTCTCGATCTAACCGGCATACTACCGGGTGTTTACATTATTCGTGTTACCAATGGAATTGATGTTGTTCTGCTTAAACTTATCAGAAGTTGATTATGAAAAAGTACTTGATAATTATCTCAGTAACTTATTTAATGGTGTTTATCCCTTTCGGTGCAAAGGCACAAAATAAGTTTGCGAAACAAGCCGAAGATGCCTATCTGAATTATCAGTATCAGTCGGCCATTGACTTGTATAAAAAGGCACTATCAGAAATGAAAAATAACGATCCGGACCGCGGAAGGCTAACCTACCGATTGGCCAAAAGCTATATGAAAACAGGTAATTGGAAAGCAGCGGCGGTTCACTTCTCGAGACTCGAAAAAGGCAAATTCTTCGAGTCCAATTCTGATGCAATACTGGATGCTGCACGCACATATCAGCTATTGGGCGACCAAACCGCTGCGATAGATTACTACAAACGATACCTCCACTTACATCCCGAAGATTCGTTGATTTCGCTAAGAATGGATATGTTAGAGGGTATAAGAGATGCCCTTTACCCAATTCATTACAATATAGAGCAATTACCCTCCATCAACAGCAACAAGGATGACTTTAGTCTTTCATTTGCCAATGCCGAAGAAACAGATGTTGTTTTTACTTCAAACCGAAAGGGGGTTACCGGCAAGGATGTGGATCAGTGGACTTCTGCTTCTTTCACGGATATATTCAGCGCATCGCTGAAGCCTGACGGTAGCTTCACAACACCGGTATTGTTTGAAGGTAAGTCTGACATCAATACATCGGCAAATGAGGGTACTGCAGTGTTTAGCAACAACTTCCATACTTTTCTGTTTACACGTTGTGTGCACAAGGTTTCAAAAAAACCTGATGATTTATGGTGTTCAGTTATGGGTGCACAAAGATCGGGAGACAACTGGTCAGAGCCGGTAGCCGTATTTAACGACCCTAATGGAAACGCTGGCCATCCCACAGTTTCAAATAATGGGTTGCTCATGATTTATTCCTCTTCCAACCAACAAGGCATTGGGGGAAAGGATCTTTGGATGGCGACCCGCTTGTCAATATCTGAGGCATTTTCAGGAGCATTGCATTTGGGTGGAGTGCTGAACAGCCCAGGTGACGAAATGTTTCCCTATCTGCGCAATGACAGCACGCTTTATTTCGCCTCAAACGGCCATGGAGGATATGGTGGGCTGGATATTTATGTCAGCCATCGTCAGCAGGATGGTTCATGGGGGAGTCCTATAAATATGGGCAAGCCTGTTAATTCAGGAAGTGATGATTTTGCACTGGTTTTCAGCAGGGTTTCAGAAGCTGGTTTTTTTACTTCAAACCGTCCGGGCGGTAAAGGTGGAGATGATCTGTACAGATTTTTCGAAGTAAAAACCTTTTTTGATATAGCGGGAATTATTGTGGATGATGTTACAAATCAGCAATTGCCAAATGCAGAAGTTTCTCTTGTTTTGAATGATGATCGGGTTGGTACGATAATTACAGATGATGGTACATTCAGGTTTGAAAAAAACCTGTCTGCAAACAAAAACAATTATGTAGTTGTTGCAGATATGCAAGGATACCTTTCAGGAAGAGAACACGTTACTCAACCATCAGGCAGTAATGTCGTAGAAAAAACTATAAGACTCCAGCCATTACCCAAATCTGCAGTTATACTGCCAGAAATCTTTTATGACCTCGACAGCTGGGCACTATTGCCGCAATATCAGGATTCGTTGTCCGGACTCATAGATTTGCTAACCAATAATCCCAGTATTGTTATCGAGTTGAGTGCACATACGGATGCACGCGCTGATGACGCCTACAACCAAGATCTTTCGCAAAAACGCGCCCAGTCTGTTGTCAATTTCCTTATCAGCAAGGGAATCAAGCCCGAAAGACTTATGGCAAGGGGTTATGGCGAACAAAAGCCAAGAAAACTTGAGAAAGATATTGCCTTCGATGGTTTCGTAATACCATCCGGTACTGTATTGGATAGTAAGTACATATTGTCCCTTGAAGATGAAGCAATTCGCGAGCGTGCACATCAACTGAACCGAAGGACAGAGTTCAAAATTGTAGTTGAATAATAAAAATCTTACGAATATGATTCACGTATTTTCATTCTGGAAATCAATCAAAGCATTGCTATGGCTCCCGACCTTACGGTATTTATTAACCGGAATACCACTGTTGATTCCCTTCTTTTTGCCAGGTCAGCAATTTCCTCAGTATTCTCAATACCTGATGCATCCGACCATTTATCATCCTTCGGTCGCGGTACGCAATGATGCGATGTGTTTTGGATTAGGCTACCGGAATCAATGGATGGGCTTTGAAGACAGTCAGGGCAAAAACATTAGCCCGCGTGATTTTTTAGTCACAGCCGGTATTCCGGTTTATGCTCTAAACAGCAGAATAGGCATTGTAGTCAACAACAGTAATTTAGGCTATCACAACAGAACGGATTTCAGACTTGATTATGGCTTTCAGGTTGAGGTAAGCAGCGACAATTTCCTTGGTTTTGGTTTATCCGGACAACTTAGCCGATATCAGATGAATCTGGGACAATTGACGGTTGCTGATCCCTCCGATCCTTTGATCAAGGAGACAGACAAGCAACAGGCAATGTTTCCTGAAATGGGTTTTGGAATCTTATATAACGGCAACAATAGATTTTTTGCCGGAATTTCGATGATGAATCTGCTGGCATCGGAGTATGAATTGGGCAATTTAAGATTTAAAGATCAGCAAACAGCTATTTTTTCAGCAAACTATAAGATAGGTATTATTGATGACCGGTACAGAAAGGTATACTTTGTCCCTTCTGTTCTATTAAAATCCAACTTCAAAACAACTCAAATTGATCTAAATACCACAGCATTTATCAATGATAAATATTGGGCCGGAATGGGCTACAGATTACAGGACGGGTTTATTATTAATGCAGGGATTTATCTGGGTGACCTTATGGTTGGGCTTAGCTACGATATGAATACAGGCAAGATACGCGACGCCACAAAGGGAGGTAGCGTAGAAATACATCTAGGTTACTGTTTGCCAATAGAGAAACCCAGACGAATAAAAAGTGGATTTAACACCAGATGTCTGTAAATCGGTTTTTTGAGCATAATGTATATTAAAGCGATTCCCCCAAGGGTATTAAGTGCATGTTTATTGTAGGAAAAAGAACAGTAAACCTACAGTAACTACCCCCCGATCACGCCCAGTTTTTTGCCTACACTTATGAAGGCGGTAATGGCTTTTTCCAAATGGGCATCGGTATGTGCCGCCGAAAGTTGCACCCTGATGCGTGCTTCGCCGCGAGGCACCACAGGGAACGAGAATCCAACCACGTAAATGCCTTCTTCAAGCAGCATGTCGGCAAAGTTTTTGGCCAGCACCGCATCGTAAAGCATCACGGCACAGATGGCGCTTTTAGTGGGTTTCAGGTCGAAACCGACTGACTGCATCTGCGAAACAAACTGTTTTGTGTTGTGGTGCAGCCTGTCCTGAAGCTCATGGGTTTCGCTCATCATGTCGAACATCTCTATTCCGGCGCTGACCACAGCAGGTGGCAGGGAATTGGAAAACAGATAAGGACGCGACCGCTGCCTGAGCAGTTCAATGATTTCTTTCTTCCCGGTTGTAAAACCGCCAATGGCTCCACCAAATGCTTTACCAAGTGTGCCGGTGATGATTTCCACCCTTCCGCGCAGGTCGAACAGTTCGGTGACTCCTCTGCCTGTGGGACCGACAACACCTGCCGAATGGCATTCGTCAACCATTACCAATGCATCATATTTGTCGGCAAGGCGCACGATCTCATCCATCGGGGCTACATTGCCGTCCATCGAGAACACCCCGTCGGTGACAATCATCCTGTAGTTGGCTTCCTGCGACATAATCAGGCGCTCTTCGAGCTGCTCCATATTGGCATTGGCATAGCGGTACAGTTCGGCCTTGCACAGGCGCACCCCGTCGATGATAGAGGCATGATTGAGAGAGTCGGAGATGATGGCATCCTTTGGGCTCAGCAGCGGTTCAAAAACCCCTCCGTTGGCATCAAAAGCTGAGGCATAAAGGATGGTATCGTCAGTACCAAAATATTCGCTGATCTTTTGTTCAAGTATTTTATGCAGATCGGTGGTGCCGCAGATAAACCGAACAGACGACATCCCATAGCCATGGGTTTCGAGGGCTTTGTGCGCTGCTGCAATCAGCCTGGGATGGTCTGATAAACCCAAATAATTGTTGGCGCAGAAATTGAGCACTTTTTTGCCATTCTTCAAGGTGATCTCAGCCGACTGGGGCGAAACAAGAATACGTTCTTCCTTAAACAGGCCTGCAGTTTTAATTTGTTGTAATTCAGCCTGTAAATTTGCTTTCATCCGATCAAACATGATGCATTGGGTGTTAAAATTGATGCCGCGAAAGTACTGTTTTTCCCCATCACCGGTTTAAAAAACCGATGCAAAAACAGTTTAGAAATTTCCTATGCCTGTGTCATTGTCTGACCCATAAAAGGATTCAACTTATGCCCATTGAAACCTTACAGGTTCCGTAAAGAGGTCCCAAATGCAAAAAAAAAATCCCGAATTGAAACCAAAAATTCTCCCAAAGATTCAATAAAACCATAAAATGTTAAGACAATAAACCAGTCAACACTTATAAAACTTTATACAATACGCTGATATAAAATAAGATACGAATCCATGCTCATTCGAATCGCATCTCGTTTATTATTAGCAGTATATTTGGCATACTTGTTGAGTTACAGTTTATTATTCCTATTATTGTAGATAGGATTCTGATGATCAAAACCACATAAGAACAAAACATTTATGAAAGCAATTATCAGGCTATTGCTGCTAATGCTGATACCTGCCGTGCTTTTCACGGCCTGCAGGAAAAACAACGAAAACGGAGAAAAGCCTCCGAAAGTGGAAGATCTGATTGTGTCGCCCGACTTTGACTGGCAAACTTCCCGCAATATTACTTTTAGCATCAGCGCCGACAACGCTCAGATAATCCGTATTTATGATGAAAACGGAAGTGTCTTATTTCATCAGGGACTTTATTCCATGCTGCCCGAACCCTACCAGATCAGCCTCAATCTGCCAAAAACACTCCATAGGGTATTGATAAACGGTTTGCCGGTTGACATTACGGGCAATATAGTTGTTGTTAACCTTTCGGATACTAAAACCGCATCATTTATAACAAAAGCCGCAGTCGTTCCGGAACCATCTGTTTATTGGAAATTCAATGAATCAACAGGCAATACGGTCAGTGATTCGAAAGGCCTGCTCGAAGGAGAGGCTACCGGACACGAATGGACAACCGGCATCAACGGTAATTCAATTGGTTTCGATGGAATTTCGGCCCATGTGCAAACCAACGTTCCGTCAACCTTTAATCCGGTGATTGACGAAATCAGTTTCTCGCTTTGGTTTCGTTTGAATCAGGTTGGACAGGGTGGTACTCTTTTGTTTCACAACACCAAATACATTCTCAAAATTGATGCACAGGGCAGGCTGACTTTTGCGCTCTATATCCCAACCTATAAGGACGTTGTGATGAAATATGCCGACCGTATTCTGGATACTGACTGGCATCATATGGCAGCAGTATATGATGGCTCGAGCATGAAGCTATATCTCGACGGCACATTGATGGCAGAGAAGGCTCAGAGTGGCAATCTGAATTCAAGTAATGCACCCATTTTCATCGGGAGCCTTACTTCTTCCAATTACTTCAACGGGCAGATTGACGAAATGCAGATATTTGGTTTAGCATTAACTGAAGATGCCATAAACGAACTCTATACCGATAGTCAGAATAGCGGCAACGGAGAAGAGTCGTTGATTTCGTGGTGGAAGTTGAACGAGAATCAGGGCATTAACGCTGCTGACCAAACCGGGACAAATAATGGCAGCATCACCGGGGCAACGTGGGCACAGGGCATATCAGGCAGTTGTTTATCCTTCAATGGCACCACCGGACTTGTATCCATACCTAACCACCCGTCACTTAATTTTAGCCAATCCCTGACCATGATGGCCTGGGTGAAAACCAGGGAAAACAAAACAACAAAAATAGTTCAGAAAGGCGACTGGGATGGCCATGGATTGGGGCAGGGAAAATGGGATGGGTGGAATGCACACATTCGGACCAACGACAATATAACCCACTCGGTTCACTGGCTTGGTGGCCTTCCGGTTATGGGCGAATGGTATCACCTTGCCATGACCTATGATGGAAGTGTACTTAAACTTTACGTGAACGGACAACTAAGAAACAGCAAAACCATCAACAAACAGCTGAATATCAACGGACGAACTGCCTCCATCGGATCGGATAACGGTGCACAGAAACATTTTAACGGCGAAATAGATGAGGTAAAAATGTTTGGCACAGCCTTAAGTCAAACGGAAATACAGACCAATTTCGTTGAAGTAGGTCAGGCAGGTGACAGGGATGGCGATGGTGTGGCAGATCAGGACGATGTTTTCCCTGACGATCCGGCAAGGGCTTTTGAGAATTATTTCCCGGCAGCAGGATTTGGAAGCCTGGCTTTTGAAGACTTGTGGCCAAACAAGGGCGACTATGATTTCAACGATCTGGTAGTGGACTATCGTTTCAGAATCGTTACCAACGCCAGCAACAAAGTTGCAGAGGTAATGGCCAGTTTCGTTGTGAAAGCAATCGGGGCCGGGTTTCAGAACGGGTTTGGGTTTCAGTGGGACGACAATGAGACAATACAGGCCGATATTCATGCGGAAGGTTCCATAATCACCGAGAATTATCTTGAGCTGGCTGCCAATGGCACCGAATCAGGGTTATCAGAACCAACTTTTATCGTTTTTGACAATGCCTATTCTGTGCTCGAACCTTCAACAGGTTTCGGGGTCAATGTCATCCCCGGACATGCCTATGTGGTTCCTGATACCATTACTTTAAATATCGGATTCAAACCCGGAACATACAGCATAGAAGATCTGGCCGTCCATACCTTTAACCCCTTCCTGATCATTGACAAAGACAGGGGCAAAGAGGTACATCTGCCCAACAGAAGGCCAACAGATAAGGCATCAGCCGCGTTTTTCGGACAGGGACAAGACGATTCAGACCCTGCATCAGGCCGGTTCTACAAAACCCCTGAAAATCTACCCTGGGCACTGAATATTGTTTCTGTTTACGACTACACCATTGAGGGTTATCAAATAACAAGTGCCCACTTGAAGTTTGCCGAATGGGCACAGTCGTCCGGTACGTTTTATCCTGATTGGTTTGAGGACAAATCAGGGCATCGTGATCCATCAAAAATTTACCTGCCTGAATAGGTATTCAGATAATCAGGGCTCTCAGATATAAAAAAACCGGCCTTCAATTCTGAGTGCCGGTTTTTGTTTGGTATCTGACGGTTTTTTACAGCCCGTACATTTCTATGATTTCCTTTTTGGATTTTCCCAGGATATTGTGTTTCTTCCCCACTTTAATAAAAGCTTCGAGGGCTTTGTCTAAGTGGTGAATTTCGTGCGCAGCAGATATCTGTGTGCGGATTCGGGCAGCGCCGTTGGGCACCACCGGGAAGAAGAACCCAATGGCATAGATGCCTTCATCATACAGGTCGCGCGAGAAGTTCTGGGCCAGTTTGGCATTGAACAACATCACGGGGATGATGGGTGTGTCGCCGGGTTGCAGCACGAAGCCGGCATCGAGCAGGCCTTTGCGCCAATAGTCGCTGTTGCGCTCAAGTTTATCGCGCCTTTCGGTGCTTTTGGTGAGCGTTTCGAGTACGTTGAGTACTCCTGCAACGACCACCGGTGCGATGGTGTTTGAGAACAGATACGGACGTGCTTTCTGGCGGCACATCTCGACGATCTCGCGGCGGCCCGAAACACAGCCACCTGAGGCTCCGCCCAGTGCTTTTCCAAATGTAGTTGTGATAATGTCAATTTTGCCCATTACCCCGTATTTTTCGTGCGTACCCCGCCCTGTTGCGCCGATAAATCCACTTGAATGTGAATCGTCAACAAAAAGCATGGCGTCGTATTTTTCGCACAAGGCTACCATCTCATCCAACCTGGCGGTGTCGCCGTCCATGGAAAACACTCCGTCGGTGATCACCACCTTCAGTCGTTTGTTTTCGAACTCCTGCAGTTTTTGCTCAAGGTGTTCCATGTTTTGGTGCTTAAAGGTGTCGCGCATGGCAGGCGAAAGCCTGATGCCATCGATGATGGAAGCATGTACCAGTCTGTCGCTGATCATCACATCCTCGTCGGTGAGTATGGCTTCGAACACACCTGCGTTGGCATCCATACAGGAAGGGAACAAAATGGTGTCCTCGGTTCCGAGAAACTCGGTGACTTTCTGCTCGAGTTCCTTGTGGATGTCCTGTGTGCCGCAGATAAACCGTACGGACGACATACCATAACCATGTGTATCGAGTCCTTTGTGGGCCGCCTGCACCACTTCGGGGTGGCTCGAAAGCCCCAGGTAGTTGTTGGCGCACATATTGATCACCTTTTTACGGGGTGCACCGGCCGGAAACTCAACCTCAATTTCGGCTGCCTGTGAAGAGAAAATTTTACGCTCGGTCTTGAACAAGCCGGCGTCTTCAATCTTTTGCAGGGTATCCTGATAGACTCCCCTGACTTTATCACTATATGCCATGTTCTGTAAGGTTACTTCTTAGCAATAAACTCTTCAACCAATGCCGTGATGCTGTTCACCGTATCGAATGCTTCAGGTGTGGCACGGTCGTCCGGCAGCGAGATTTTATAGGTTGCTTCAAGAAAGCGCTTGAGCGATACCATGGAGAATGAGTCAACAATACCGCCTGAAATCAGGGGAGAGTCAAAAGTTAGCTCTTCATCCGGATCGTCGAGATACTCGTTGATCACATACTTTAATACAACGTCTTTAATTTCACTCATTTTTTTATGATTTTAAGTTTGAAGGTTTGAAGGTTTGAAAGTTTGAAAGTTTGAAGGTTGGAGGGCAAGGGCTAACACGAAACACGAAACCCGGAACTCGCAACCCGCAACTCATCCTAGTCGTCTTCGAGCGTGCTTATGTCACCGATATCGTGTCCCCATTCTTTGGCATGGAGGAGTCTGCGCATAATTTTTCCGCTGCGTGTTTTCGGAAGTTTATCGAGGTATTCTATTTCCTGTGGCATGGCCAGGGGCGACAGTTTTTTGCGGATGAAGTTCATGATGTTGAGTTCGAGCATATCATCGGGGACAAAACCTTCGTTCAGCACAACGAATGCTTTCACCACTTCCATGTTTACTTCGTCGGGTTTGGCCACTACAGCCGATTCGGCAACGGCTTCGTGTTCGAGCAGGGCTGATTCCACCTCGAAGGGACTTACAAGGTGGCCGCCTGTGTTGATCACATCGTCATCACGTCCGATGAACCAGAAATAATCATCGGCGTCAAGGAAGGCCTTGTCACCTGACAGATACCAGCCGTTTTTGAACTTTTTCTGATAGGTTTCTTCGTTGTTCCAGTAGGTGCGCATCATAGCAGGCCAACCGGGTTTGAAGGCGATGAGGCCGGGTTTGTTGGGCCCGCCCACAGGCTCGTAGGTTTTTTCGTCGAGCACGGTTGCGGTGATACCGGGGAAGGGTTTGCCCATTGAGCCGGGTTTGATTTTCATGCCGGGTACATTTACAATCATCATCGAACCTGTTTCGGTTTGCCAATAGGTATCGTGGAAGGCTATTCCGAACACTTTCTGGCTCCAGATCACAGCTTCAGCGTTCAGGGGTTCACCCACACTGGCCAGATGACGCAGTGACGAGAGGTCGAACTGTTTCACGAGCGCATCGCCTGCTTTCATCAGCGAACGGATGGCTGTGGGAGCCGAGTACCACATGGTTACGCGGTATTTTTCGATAAATCTGTACCAGCTTTCGGCCGAAAATCCTGTGTCGAGGATGCAGTTCGTCGAGCCGGTAGCAAAGCCGCCGATGATGCCGTAGGAGGTTCCTGTAACCCAGCCGGGGTCGGCGGTGCACCAGTAAATATCGTCTTCACGCAAATCGAGTACCCATCGTGAGGTCAGGTACTGTGAGATAAGCGAATAGTGTACGTGTTTCACTCCCTTGGGCTGTCCGGTCGTTCCGGAGGTGTAGTGGAGCACTGAGGGTGATTCTGCTTTGGTGTGTGCGGCTTCGAAATGCTCCACCTGCTCGGCTGCATCCATAGCAAACACTACCTCGCGTTCCTTGAGTTCCTTTTTGCCGTCGTGATCGACGATGATCACATGTTTGAGTCCGGGCAGTTTGTCGAGTATCTGCCTCACTTTGCCTACATGTTTACGTTGCGTTATTATGGCTTTGGTGCCTGCATTTTCTAATCTGATAAACAGGGATTCGTCACCGAAAGCTGAAAAAAGCGGTTGTGCAACCGCGCCCATCTTGAGTACGGCCAGCAAGCCAATGTACAGTTCGGGAATCTTATCCATAAACAAACAAACCCGCTCGCCCTGCTCCACACCCAAGCCCTTAAGGAAGGAAGCGATTGTGTTGGTTCTTAACCTGATATCGTTATAGGTGTATTTCTTTTCCACCCCGCCAAGTCCTTCCCACAGAATGGCAGTTTTGTCTGCCTTTCCCATGCGGCAAATACGGTCGGTGCAGTACCAGCCAATGTTGATATCATCTCCGGGCTGATAACCAAGCTCCTTCTCGGCCAGTCCCCAGTCGAAACCCTTGATCCTTTCTTCGAACGATCCGATGTTTGACATACATTATTGTTTTGATTTATATTGCGTTTGTACAAAACCAATCCGCTATGATTGTTTTTTGCGGTCTCAAAATTAGGGATATTGCGCAAACGGTTGCAGAAGCCGTTGTTATTTAGAATGATTTTAGACTTAGGACAGGGTTCGTTTATATTTGCGAACTTTGCACAAAACTTATCAGCGGATGCAGCTTGCAGCATTAGTTTCGGGTGGGGTCGACAGTTCGGTCACAATTCCTTTACTAAAGGAACAGGGCCTCGACCCGGTAATTTTCTACATCCGCATCGGCATGGAGGACGAACCCGGCTATGTGGATTGTCCGGCAGAAGAGGATGTCGAGATCACCACCTGGATTGCCAAAAAGTACGGCTGCCGTCTGGAAATTGTTGATCTTCAGAAAGAATACTGGGAGCGTGTGGTTGCCTACACCATTGAGGAAGTGAAAAAAGGACTGACTCCAAACCCCGATGTGATGTGCAACAGGCTGATCAAATTCGGAAGTTTCGAAGACAGGTACGGACATCAATTCGACAAGATCAGCACAGGACATTATGCGCGGGTAATTGAAAATGAACAGGGCTTTTTCCTGGGCACGGCTGCTGATCCCGTCAAAGACCAGACGTATTTTCTGGCACGGATTACCTACGCACAACTCAGCAAACTGATGTTTCCCGTTGGCGGACTATTGAAACCGCAGGTGCGTGAAATTGCCACGAAAATGAGGCTTCCCAGTGCCCATCGCCCCGACAGTCAGGGGATCTGTTTTCTGGGAAAAATCAATTATAACGACTTCATCCGCAGGTATGCCGGTGAAAAGGAGGGACTGATCGTGGAACTGGAAACAGGCAAAATTCTCGGCAAGCACAAAGGATTCTGGTTTCATACCATCGGACAACGCAAAGGACTCGGACTGAGCGGTGGTCCCTGGTTTGTGGTCAGGAAAAACACCGATGAGAATGTTCTTTATGTCTCCAATGGTTATGACCCTGTGAGTCAGTACACCTCAGAAATTAATCTGACAGAACTCCTTCCGCTCCATCCGGATGTTCCTTTTACACACGATATGCCCGTTCGTTTTAAGATACGCCATCAGCCGGATTTTAATACAGGCAAACTTTCGCTTGCGTCCGGTTCACCGATGATTTTGTCCGATATACCCGTTTCCGGTGTAGCCCCCGGACAGTTTGGGGTTCTGTATCATCATGCTGAAGCGATTTGTTTGGGGAGTGGAATTATTCAATAGGTTGCGTGTTCCGGGTTGCGGGTTTCGGGTTGGGATGGATTTTGGTTCAGTTTCACCTTTTTGGCTGTGGGCGTTGGTGGGGAGATGTCACTTGGTGATTCATTCACATCAAAAATCGGAAATCAAGAATCAAAATGTATTATCTTTAAAGTATTGATATTCTGTTTTTGTCCTTTTTTCTTGATAAAAAAGGACGAAAAAATCAAGCCCAAACAATGCTATCCTCCCGCGCTCAAAAAACCATGAAAACACGAGCAAAGTAGTGCCTCGCCAAAAGCTTTCACACTGGCCGGCCTTTGGATTTGCCGAGGCAAATCTGCCTTCGGCGACCTTTGCTGTGTTTTCTATGTTTTTTTTCGCCCAAGCCGGCCCACGCCCGCTGTTTGGGCCGGCCACCGCACATTACAAAGTGTCGGTTCTATTTCGCCTTGTTGGCCGATGACGGTGGTGGGAAGCTGTCAGTTGAAAATTCAGTAGAAGCTGATTTTTAGCGGCTCCCTTTAGGGTTTGGGGTAAAACGCAAAAAATCAGCTGAACATGAAGTCAGTTACAACAGCTTCTGTTCATTTTCTGCCTGGTTGCATTAATTTTTCTTTGTTCTTTTTTCTTGAAAAGTTCTTGGTACTTGTTTCTGGTTTCTGGTTACTTGTTGCTGGTTAGGATCTGGTTGCGTGTTCCGAGTGGCGGGTTGCGGGTTGGGATGGATTTTGGTTCAGTTTCACATTTTTGGCCGGGGACGTTGGGAGGCTTTCACTTGATGGTTCAGTAAAAGTTGATTTTATTACTCTCTTTAGGGTTAGTAGTAGTATGCTAAAAATCAACTGAACATTCAGTTAGACGCGGAACCAACTTAAGAGACGGAAGGACTAAAAGACTGAGAGACTTAGTGACATTCACCTAACCAGAAACAAGGAACCAGTAACCAGAAACCAGACACCGGCGACCTTTGCTGTGTTTTTCTGGTTGCTTGTTGCTTGTTGCTGGTTGCTTGTTGATGGTTGGGATCTGGTTGCGTGTTCCGGGTTGCGTGTTTCGGGTTGGGATGGGTTTTGGTTCAGATTCACCATTTTGGCTGTGGGCGTTGGAGGGGAGATGTCACTTGGTTATTCTTTCACATCAAAAATCGGAAATCAAAAGTCTTAAATCATTCTATTTATTAACAATTGAAGATTGAAGGATTTTAGATAGAAGATCAGGACTGTGCCTGATGATTGAACAAAGTTCCTGGTGATTTGGCTTTGCTTCTCCGGTGGTTTCGACACTCTTCTACCGGTGGTTTCGACTCCGCTCAACCGCCGGATTAACAGATTCTGAGTACGAATACCAATTATTGTGATTCACTAATAAGGTGGTTGAGC
>Ga0208244_100218_pt1 | contig 70965 bp, 63 predicted proteins | sample SubbioCR12Aug_5A_FD_184828 | JGI IMG/M metagenome (GOLD analysis project Ga0208244, IMG submission 184828) | Serpentinite rock and fluid subsurface biosphere microbial communities from McLaughlin Reserve, California, USA - CR12Aug_5A (SPAdes) | ecosystem: Environmental > Terrestrial > Deep... | reverse complement strand
GATGAAGGTGCAGATTCCACCTCGCAAGAACAGGAAGGAGCAAAGGCGCTATGACAAAGAACTCTACAAACTGCGGCACCTGGTGGAAAATGCCTTTTTACACCTCAAGCGATGGAGAGGGATTGCGACTCGCTATGCGAAATGCGCTTCGTCATTCCTTGCCTCCGTTCACATTCGCTGCATCGCCTTGTGGGCAAATATCTCGTGACGACACTATCTAACACTTCATCGATCAGACGGCTTCGAGCTGGCTGCACCGGTCAGAAGCCGCAGTAATTCAGACTTGATGTGAATAATTCCGCCCTAAAGTCTTGCAATGGAAAAGCACAATAGTCTTGTGTTTACAAATCATAATAATCTTGCAATAATAAAACGTTATAATCTTGCAATGGCAAACCAATGGTCGCTCCTAACGAAAAACTTGCCCAATCCTTGCAGGCATTGCACGCCCTTGAGCCTGCGCGGGCAATTCCTGCAAAAGCCCTTTCTCGCGTGCATCGGGAAAGGCTGAAGAAGAACGGATTCCTTTCCGAGGTCGTCAAGGGCTGGTACATTCAGACGCGTCCCCAGGATGCCGCTGGCGATAGCACGGCCTGGTTTACTTCTATGCGCGAATTCATCGCCAGCTACTGTTCCGAAAGATTCGGTAAGGACTGGCATGTCAGTCCCGAACAGTCGCTAATCCTGCAGTCGGGAGAGCGTTCTCTGCCCAAACAAATACAGGTATGGGCCTCGCGCGCAACCAACCAGTCCCTGAGATTACCTCACGATACATCGTTGTTTCTGTACATGGCGCCCAGGCTACTACCCGCAGATTCGAGTGAGGATGCAGGTGGATTGCGTCTAGTCAACTTGGAGCATGCCCTCATCGAGGCAGGTCCGTCTTTCTTCTCCCAGCAACCATTGGCCGCGACCATTACACTGGCAAGTCTCAACGATGTAACTGACTTAGCACGCATACTGCTCGGTGGCTCACATTCTGTCATCGCAGGTCGGCTGGCTGGGGCCTTGCGACAGATCGGGCGAGGAGGAATGGCTGACAACCTCCTCGCTACCATGCGAATTGCGGGATATAACGTCACGGAGACAAACCCCTTTACGCAGCCCATTAACATGACACCTGGCGCTCGTCCAGAATCCCCCTATGTGCAACGCTTGCGTCTGCTCTGGGCCGATTTTCGTGAAAGTGTGATAGCGGCCCTGCCTGCTCCAGCAAGCGCCTCTATGGACAGTGACCAAATACTCTTGGATGTCGAGGCACGGTATGTTGCCGATGCCTATCACTCCTTGTCCATCGAGGGTTACCGTGTGACTCCGGAGCTTATCGAAAAAGTCCGCCAGGGTAACTGGGATCCGGACGGGGTCGATCGCTCTGCACGCGACGCCATGGCGGCTCGTGGCTACTTCGAGGCACACAACGAGGTCAAGGTATCTATAGCACGAATTCTTGAAGGCAATAATCCTGGAGAGGAGCTACGCAAAGTCCATGGCGGCTGGTACCGCGCCCTATTTGCACCCAGCGTTCAAGCTGGCGTGTTGAAGCCTCAGGATCTCGCAGGCTACAGAAACGGGCAGGTCTTCATCCGTGGTGCGCTACATGTACCGCTTTCGAAAGAAGCCGTCCGAGAAGCCATGCCTGTGCTATTCGATCTGCTTGCCAGCGAGTCGCATCCGGGTGCACGGGCAGTGTTGGGTCATTTCTTCTTCGTGTATATCCATCCTTACATGGATGGCAACGGCCGCCTTGGCCGTTTTCTGATGAACTGCATGCTGGTGACAGGCGGCTATCCATGGACAATTATTCCTGTTGAACAACGCAACACCTATATGCAAGCGCTGGAACAGGCGAGCACCTATCGAAATATTCAGCCTTTCGCCGAATTCCTGGGCAAGCTTGTTTCTGAGCAGCTTGAACGGCCGCTGAATCACCCGGCAGTTGCGCCATAGCCAACGAAGTAATTCTAGACCGGCCCGAGAAAATGAACTTCATATGTCTGTTTCTCGCGAAAAACTTTACGAAGAAATCTGGGCTGAACCGATCACCAAAGTGTCCAAGCGTTACGACGTTTCGGACAGTTTTCTGGTACGTATCCTGCAACGGCTAAATGTACCTCGCCCACCCATGGGGTACTGGGCAAAACTGAGGCTACACCGTAATTTCGTACCATTTTAAATTGGAATTTCCGGCACAATTTTCACCATGAAGAAAGGAGAATGTGCTGTGAAGAGATCGAAGTTTACGGAGGAGCAGATTGCGTTTGGACTCAAGCAGGCAGAACTTGGGACACCGGTGGAAGAGGTATGCCGGAAGATGGGCATCTCGGATGCCACATTCTACAACTGGCGCAAGAAATACGCTGGCTTGGGCCCCTCGGAGTTGCGTCGGCTAAAGCAATTGGAAGAGGAGAATGCCAAGCTGAAACGCCTGGTGGCTGATCTTTCGCTGGACAAGGCAATGCTGCAGGACGTTCTCGCAAAAAAACTCTGAAGCCTTCTCGCAAACGAGAACTTGCCGATCATCTGATGAGCCGATACGGTGCCAGTCAACGCCAGGCGTGTGATGCATTGAAGCTTTCGCGCTCGGTTTACGGCTATCGCTCTCAGGCACGGGACGCCATGCCTCTGATCATGCGGATCAAGGAGATTACGGCAACGCGTGTGCACTACGGTTATCGCCGAGTTCATGTGCTGTTGCGGCGGGAAGGCTGGAAAGACAATCACAAGCGGGTATACCGTCTTTATCGGCAACTCGGTCTATCACTCAGGCATCATCGCCCGCGAAGAAACAAAGCTGCAAGCCTACGGCAGCCGAAGCGGCTGGCATCGGCGATCAACGAGATCTGGCGCATGGATTTCGTGGCAGATGCGCTGTTTGATGGGAGGCGGTTACGGACATTGCCGGTAGTCGACAACTACACCAGTGAATGTCTGGCGATCGATGTTGGACAGAGCTTGAAAGGGGAAGATGTGGTGCGGCTACTGGACCAACTGCGCCTGACACGCGGACTGCCAAAGACAATCAAGGTGGATAATGGTAGCGAATTCATCTCCAAGGCCATGGACAGGTGGGCCTACGAACATGGCGTCGAACTGGACTTCTCGCGGCCGGGAAGGCCCACCGATAACGCCAAGGTGGAATCCTTCAATGGCCGCTTCCGAGAGGAATGCCTGAATGCTCACTGGTTCTTGTCTCTGGAGGATGCAAAGAGGAAAATAGAAGGTTGGCGGAAGTACTATAATGAGGAGCGTCCCCACTCTGCACATGGGTGGATGACACCAGCCGAATTTGCCCGTCAGTGCTGTGTGCAGCAATTATAGGCAGAGTCGAAGAGCCGGAAATTTCTAATTTTGAGTGGTACTAAAATTGGTGCAGCCTCACCGTTTTTGTTTGGCTTCAGGGCGGCTTTCGCCTGGCCTCGGGGTTTGCGTCTGCCGGTAATGCTGCACAGACGCCTGCAACAATTTCAGAATGTTCATGTTCGAATGATGGGCTGATTGAAGAAACGGTGCTTTCGCACCGTCGTAGAGGTTTATTGCCCGTTGATGCGGATATCCTCGGCAAAGGTGCTGCCGTTGTTTTTATCCGCCGCCTTGTCGTGCTCACTCTCAGGTTTTGACGTGGATTTTACCCTGTTTCCGTTTTGCGGCCGGCCTTGCGCCAGATAAAAACAGATGCGGCAGATGTGAAGGCCGGTGCGTTCCATCCAGCGAAAGATATCAGTAGTGTGCAGCGTGTTCAGCGCCTTGCTGCTGGGCATGACCCTCTGCAGGATTTCATGTCGAGCCTGATGCACAAAAGTGGTCAGGTTGCCGGCTTCACGATCGATTTCTTCCAGATAAGGCGCCAGCGCCTTCTCGGCCAGCGCTCTTTGCACCAGATGGATTATGCTGCGGCTGCTCTGCTGCGCCGACTGATAAACCGGATTAGCGAAGTCGATATTGGCCTTGGCGATATCGCTGAGACGGTGACGCAAACGCAACAGATGGTCGATTGCGTGCAACTGAGCGATGCGCTGTTCGGCCTGGACATTCTCTCCCGGTGACAGCTGGATGCGCGTCACGAAATCAAAAGTGTGGTCCAGCGCCTGTTGTGCTTGCACCAGTTCTGTTGCCGTTCTGCCGGTTTGCGACATGGACAATATGTCACCATAAGCATTCAGCAGCACCCCTGCCAGCTCTTCAATCGTGCGCTGCGAAGCTTCCAGCGCGACGGCCGGAATATTCAGCAGACTATCATCCAGCCGCTGCACCAGACCGTCTCCGGTATCAGGCAGCAGGCGCTCGACAACTCTGGCAAAACCTGCACTGAACGGTAAAAAGAGCATGACACCGATCAGGATGAAGAAGGTATGAAACGCCACCAGACTGGTGGCGCCCGGCTCTATGACCGCAAACTTTCCTAGCGCTTGTATCCCGTAAAGAAACGCCGGTAGCAGGATGAGGCCGATCAGGCCGGCCGCCAGGTTGAACAGGACATAAGCCAGCGCCGTACGCTTGGCATAGATCGTGGCGCCGATCGCCACCAGCGCACCGGAAAACGTAGTGCCGATGGCCGCGCCCACCACCAGCGACGCCGCCTGATCGAAGTTGATGGTGTTGGTATAGAGCGCAGTCAGCGTCGTGGCGATCGCTGCCGATGATGACTGCAGTACGGCGGTGAGCGCGAGCCCGATCAGCATGATCATGATGCGAGCGCCGTATCCGCCTACCGGCAGGTCGGCGAGATTGAACACGCCGGACAACCCGGTCATGGCTTGCTGCAGCACACTCAGCCCGTGGAACAGCAAGCCGAAACCTGCCAGCGCCATCCCCATCTCTGCCCAACGGCCACGCCCCAGAAGCTTGAGCAGGGCCCCGATGCCAATCAGTATCAATGTGTAAAAACCGAGATTGACCTTGAGGCCCAGCTCCGCCACGATCCAGCCGGTGGCGGTATTGCCGAGGCTGGCACCGATCAGCACGCCAATGGCCTGCGAGAAGGTGATGAGTCCGGCACTGACGAAGCCGATCAGCGTCACTGCAGTAGCCGAGGAGGATTGCACCAGCACCGTGACCAGCGTACCTGAGGCGAAAGCCTTGTACGGCGTGCCTGTAAAGTGCATCAGTGCACGCTTGAGGTTGGAGCCTGCATAGGCGACCAAACCATCGGACAGCAGCATCATGCCGATGAGGAAGAGCCCCAGGCCACCGACGAAGGGAAACAGAATGTCTAACATCTAATTATTACTTTGATAGTGTGCGAATCCGGCATCAGGAACCGGCTGCAAAATCTTCAACGCTGTTCACAATGGCCGCATAAAGATCACGGGTGGAAGCGATCGCGCCATCCTGCACTTCTGCAGCAGTCAACACCTTGCCATCCGCCGCCTGTAGCGGCCGTGTTGCGGTCGCGCTTGCCACGACACTGACGGCATAGCCCAGATTGAACGCACCATGCGCGGTGGAGTTGATGCACATGTGCGTCATGAAGCCGGCCAGTACAAGATTCTTGATGCCTGCGGATTTGAGTTGCTGATCCAGATCCGTCTGCACAAAGGAGTTCGGGTAATGCTTGACGATCACGGGTTCGCCGGCAACCGGCGCGACCTCATCGGCAATCGCGCCGATATGCGCGCTGATGTCATAAGGCGAACCCGGTCCTGCGTCGTGCTGGATATGAAAAACCGGGATATTCAAGGCCCGCGCCATCTTCAGCAGTTTTTGCGCTTCCTGCAGAGCAGCTTCGACGCCGGTCAACTGCATGATGCCGCTACGATAGGTGTTCTGACAATCAATCAGAACCAGCGCGGAGTCCTTGAGTGGCACAGGCTGCAGGCCAAGGCCGAGAATCTCGCGCAAAGTGGTGGAAGCTTGGGTCATGACGTTTCCTTGATGCGATTCATTAATAAGTCGACATGATGCAGGCAGCAATGGTTCAAGGCAAGGCAGGGTTGCATGCGCATGGCCGAATAAGAGGCTTAATGCTATGCTGACATCGTTAACAGCGATTAATACCCATGCAGATTCGACGTTTCATATCCCTGATTGGTTTCGCATTCGGCTGGCTTGCGGCAGGCATGTCGGCCAGTCTTGCCGCGACTTTCGAGCTGCCGCCCGAAGGCGAGGATGTCATCGGCGAGATAAGCTTTGTCGTCGCCAGCGAAGCCGACACCCTGCTCGACATCGCCCGCCGTCACGGTCTTGGCTATAACGAGATCACCCGCGCCAACCCTGACGTCAACCCTTGGTTGCCGCGCGAGGGCACCTACGTCATCCTGCCCACCCGGTATGTGCTGCCGAAAGCCCCACGGCGCGGCTTGGTGCTGAACATCCCGCAGATGCGCCTGTTCTACTTTATCGAGCCCAAAGGCGGGCAGCCCGGCAAGGTCGTCACCCATCCGATGGGCATAGGTCGCGAATATCTGGGCACGCCTTACGGCCGCACTAGCATCACGACCAAACGCAAGGATCCGACCTGGTATCCACCCGAATCTATCCGCAAGGCACGTGCAGAGCAAGGCACACCCTTGCCGGCTTTTGTGCCGCCCGGCCCGAGCAATCCGCTGGGCAAATTCGCCATGAATTTCGCCATGCCAGGTTACCTGATCCACGGTACCAACAAACCCTGGGGCATAGGCAGGCGCGTCAGTCACGGCTGCATCCGGCTTTACCCGGAAGATATCGAATCCCTGTTCCAACTAGTGCCGATCGGCACACCGGTGGAAATCGTCCATCAACCGAATGTAGCCGGCTGGCGGCAGGGTCAGTTGTATCTGCAGACATTCCAGCCTTTATCCGAGCATGAGCAGATGTTGGATGAGCAGACTGAGATGATGCAAGTCGTACTGGAAAAGGTCGGCGAGGAAGAATCGATTGACTGGAGCCGGGCAATGACCGTGCTGCAGAAGAAATCCGGCATCGCCACCCCGATTCTGGAAGGTGCGCCGGACCACACGGTCATCGCTCCCCTAGCCACCAACTAGAAAAACCCATTGGCCAAACAAGGCCTGAACTCACCTGAATCCGGACGAAATAAAAACGGGGTTGCCAGATCATACCGGCAACCCCGTCATCGGCCGTTTTAAATGCGACTTATTTGGTCATGCTCTTCTGGAACATTCTGTCTGCTTTTGCATCTGCATCGGCTGCCAGACGTTTGGCTTCTTCAGCTGCACGCATTGCAGCGGCAGCCTCTGCACTGGCTTGTGTTGCCTTGTCATCAGCAGCACGAGCAGCAGCTAGCGCCTGATCAGCAGTGCTTTGAGCGTTATTGGCAGTTGCACTGACTTCGTCCAGACGTGCTTCAAGCTCGTTGACGCGTTTGGTGGTAGCACAGCCGGAAAACAGGCCGACGATAAAAACTGCAGCGATCAATTTCTGAATGGTTGTGAATTTCTCCATTGCAAATCTCCTTTCATCTTACTTTTATTGGAAACTCGCTGGCAGTCATTGAGGCTTCGATTCAACCTCCCGCCAGATAGCGATAGAAAACTACAATATCACCATACGCCAGACCAAACCGGCTTGCAATACGTGGTAACGCTAGGCCTAGCCCAAACGTCAGATTCGCATATGTATCTTACAAGCCAAGCTTCAATTTCAGGCGCGCCCAGATCTGGGTCAGCATATTGCCATCCAGCTTGTAATGCTTGTGCAAAGGCTGTTTGACTTCCCAGCTGGCCCTGGTACCGGCAGGAAATGTCACCAGATCGCCCTTGCCGAAAGTCACGGGTGACCCATTCTCCGGGGTGATGACACAATGCCCTTCAAGGATGTAGGCGATCTCCTGCTCCGGGAATACCCAGGGAAAGACCGACACTTCTTTCTGCCAGGTCGGCCATTTTGATACGCCCAGCTCCTGCAGGCGCTGTTCGGATGGATTGTGCTCTACGGTAATGTTGCTCATGGCTTCCCTCTGTAAACCGGCCTGAAGGCACGGCAGTTCTGAAAAGCGCCTATTCTAAAGCAATTCAGGTACTTGCATGAAGCAAACCGGTTTGACGCCGGACAGCTGAACAACGAATGGAATATCCATGCTGCAAACCTCTGGATGATTACCTCCGGTTTTCAGCATCGGCAATTCTCAGGACCTATCCCAGGCTGATTCACGCGCTGCAAACTGCGCTGATCTGAAACTCCTTACCACTGGCCTGTGCCGGCCTCGCTGACGCCATCCATCGCAGAATATGCTGAGCCACCGCTATTGCATCATTGAGATCGAGCAAAGGCACGGGTGCCGGCAGCAAAGTATCGCTTGCCACCGCAATGACCCGGTGGTCATGCCAGGCCAGCAACGTAACATCGGCATCCGCACGATAGACTTCGATCTTGGGCACAGGCGCATGGCGGAAACCCTCGACCAGCACCAGATCAATCTGGCTGCCATCGAGATGCTTGAGCAATGGCATCAGCCGGTCATCGCTGTTATCCGGCGCCTGCTCGCTCATCAGCACCCATCTTTGCGGCGAGCTGAGCAACACCTGGGCGGCACCGGCTTTGCGCAACCGGTGGCTATCCTTGCCGGGGCGGTCAATGTCGAATTCCGCACAGGTCTGTTTGATCACAGACACCCTGATTCCGCAGGCTGCAAGTGCAGGCAGCAGCTTTTCAAGTAGCGTGGTTTTGCCCATGCCGCTGGTTTGCGCACAGATACCGAGAACAGGCGGCTTGTTCATTTTCAGGATTCCTTTTGTCATTCTGATCCAGCGTTTTTCCATGCTTCAGAAGGTATACATCAGCGTCAGCCAGAGCTTCTCGATATCGCGTTTGCGGGCGCCCGCATACACGTCCTTTTCTCTGAAGTTGGCATATTCGACCAGACCGCTAAGCTGCTTGCCGAAGCTGTATCCCGCACTCAGATCGAGCTCTTCGCCATAGCGATTACCTCTCCCGCCGCCCATTTCAGCAAAACTGCGGTCGGCATCAATCCAGTGATATTCGGCCTTGAGCGTCACGCCCATGAGTTTGCCGCCGGCGATCAGCATGGTGTCTTCGATACCTTCCTTCGGCGTGGTCAGGAATACGTCAGCCCAGCCCTGGAACAGGTGGTTGGTGCCGAGCGGCGTCTGAAACGCCTTGCCGCGGCTGTTGCCGGAGAGTTTTTCCTGATCGATGCGCAGAAACCAGTCGCCACTGCCCAACCCGGCGCCTACGCGGTAATAGTGGTTATCGATGTCGCTGTGGCCGTCCCTGTAATCGTCCTGCTTGGCGTATTCGGCGGTATAAAGCAGCTTCCAGTCCTCGCTCACCTTGCGCGCGCCATCGAGCCGCAAACCGAAGGTCTTGCTCGAATTGGCTTCAAGGTCGCTGCCGTTCCAGTCGACCAGATAGCCGTAGCCGGTCAGACTCTCCGCCGGGGTAAAGCGGTATTTGACGTTCATCAGTTCGACATTGACGTCCTGCCGTTTGGTAGTGATCTGTTTGATGCGCTCAAAGTGCGCGACATAGATTTCGGTGTTCGGCATGCTGCTGTTTTCCAGCGCAACGCCGTCCATCACCTGCATCACCTGACGGAAACGCACGTCACCGACAAAGCGCCAGTTGTCGAGAAACACCGCCTGCCGGCCCAGTCTGATTTTCGTCGATGGCAAGCCGCTCCATTCGAGGTAGAGCTGATTGATGTCGTAATCCTCGGGGTCGGCGACCACCGGATAATCCAGCTTGTCCGGGTCGAGCACACCCTTGTCCAGATCGTTGTATTGATGATTAAGCGGTGAAACGCCGATCAGCTGCGCTGCCACGCTGAAATCGTGAAACGGCTTGGTTTTCCAGCCGATCAGGCTGCGCAGTGTCCAGGCATCGGCGGTTTCGTCCTTGCCGGCCTGATCGACATATTCATAGCGCAGGCGGAAACTGCTGAGGGATTTGCCCTGCATGACGGCCTCGCCCAGCGTTGCCGCCTGCTCGGTTGCTTCTGCGGCGTAGGCGGACGCTGCGAAACTGCCGAAGCCGGCGCCAATTGCAAGGGCAATGGCGGAAACGACGATCTTGGTTCTCATGATGGCTCCATTACAAAGTGGAATATTTAAACGGCATTGACAGACTTGTTTGTGGAACCTGCAGCATTAAGTTGATTGCTGTTGGCAACCAGCACCTGAAACTTGCCGCTGTCGCGCTGGTATTGTAGCAACTCACCGGACGTCATATCGAAATACCAGCCGTGCAAAGCGAGCTTGCCTGCTTGCACGCGGTCTCGAATCCACGGATAGGAAAGCAGGTTTTCCAGCGAGACCAGAATCGCCGCCTGCTCGCAGGCTTGACACTGAACCTCTTGCGGTTTGCCGGGTAATTCCTGCAGCACTCGTTGACGCGCGCCTTCGGCAATGCCGGTCCATTGCGCGATGAGCTTCTCCTCATCGCGTTGCGGCGGTTTGTGTTCCATAAGCGCACGGATACCGCCGCAACGCGCATGACCCATGATGATAACGTGCTCGACTTCAAGGTTGCTGATGGCGAAAGCGATGGCCGAGCTGGTGGCGGCAAATGACCTGGCCTGATCGTAAGGCGGCACCAGATTGGCCACGTTGCGCACAACGAACATGTCGCCGGGGTCGCAATCAGTGAGCAACGCCGGGTCGCAGCGCGAATCGCAGCAGGCGATCATCAGAGCACGCGGGCGCTGGCCTTCGGCCAGTAGCCGGTCGAACAGCGAGTGCTGATCGCCGAGATAATGCTGCTGAAAGCGCTTGAAGCCAGACAGGAATTTGGAAACATCGCTCATCTAAAGATCAAAAGCCCTTAGCCACAGAGATCACAGAGAAAGTCATGGTGTTTTAGCTCTGTGTTCTCTGTGGCAAAAAAGGTTTTTAATGCCATTTCCTGGTACGCACAATCTGGTAAGGCCGCGCCAGATAGCCGAACGGCACGCTCCAGATATGAACCAGCCGCGTGAACGGGAACAGCAGGAACACCGTCATGCCGAAGAACAGATGGATCTTGAACACGGTATCCACACCTGCCAGCAGGGCCGGATTGGGCCGCAGGTAAACGATGCTCTGCACCCACTCGGCCAGCGCAATCATGACGCCGGGGTTGCCCTCGTTGGCGTGGCTCAACGACACCGGAATGGTGGAAAGGCCGAGTATCAGGGTGACGAGCAGCCAGCTCAGGATCAACTTATCCGAGCCGCGGCTTGCCGCCGACACCCGCGCATTGAACATGCGGCGCAGCCAGAGCATGGCGCCGCCGATCAGACAAATGACACCGAAAATGGAGCCGGCCCAGATAGCGATCATCTGGTGCGCCATATCAGAAACGCCGATTGCCAGAAAGACGCTGTGCGGAGTCAGCAAACCGACCGCATGACCAAAGAAAATGGCGATGATGCCGATGTGAAACAGATTGCTGGCAAGCCGCATGTTTTTATTTGACAGCAGCTGGCTGGAGTCGCTCTTCCATGTGTATTGCTCGCGGTCGAAACGCAGAATGCTGCCGAGCAAAAACACTGTCAGCGCAATGTAGGGATACACCCCGTAAAGAAAATTGTGCAGGCTCATCATATTCTCCTCAAGCAGCCAGACGGGTCAGCGTCGCCCGCCCTTCGACGATGGAAAGCAGACCGGCATAAGGACTGCCGGCGTTCTTCAGGTTTTCCGCCAGCACCTTCAGCACCTTGTTGGCATCCGACAGAAAGACCATGGCCTCGTTGTCGTCCAGATAGGCGGCAAATTCGAGGATCAGCGGCAAATAATCCGGCAGCTCGTTGGTCACCACCTCGACGCCGTAATCCTTGTACAACTCGCCGAGATCGATCAACGCCGGCCCACGATTTTTGTCGTCGCCGAACAGATGATGGGTCAGGTGCAGGCTTTGCTCGGCGGTCATGTCGAATGTCTGAACATAGTTAGCCTGCAGCTCGGTCAGCGGCCGGCTGCCGAGATAATCGATGAATTCACATAGCGCAAGCTGTTCAGCCTCATCAAGGTCGACGTATTGCGCCAGTTTTTCCGGGATTTCCGGCAAATGGTCGATCAGCTCCTGATCCGGGTATTCCAACAGCACGGAAAGCAGTTTGTAGATTTGCATGGTGTTCTCCTTTATTCGTCGGCGGCCGGGGCCAGTTCCTTGGGTTCCAGCGTTTCCTTGCGGCGACGCGGGAACAGCGTGATCTTGCTAACGCCGGCCGAGGTATCGTTGCCGAAGGTAAAGCCGTTCTGGCCCTGGAAGCCGAAGGCATCATCCAGCGTTTCTTCCGTGTGGCCGGTCGGGATAACGAAACGGTCTTCGTAATTGGCGATAGCCAGATAACGGTACATTTCCAGCGCCTGCTCTTCGGTAATGCCCGCCGCATCCAGTGCACGGGTGTCCACCTTGCCTTCAACGTGCACAGAACGCTGGTAGCTGCGCATGGCGATTAGCCGATTGAGCGCACTTTCGATCGGCGCTTCCTTGCCGGCAGTCAGCAGGTTGGCAAGATACTGGATCGGCAGACGCATGGTGCCTGAAACCGGAATCGCGCCATCCGGGCCGACCGGCAGATTGCCCTGGTCGATCTGCGACTGCACCGGCGAAAGCGGTGGTACGTACCAGACCATGGGCAGCGTGCGGAACTCGGGGTGCATGGGGAAGGCAATTTTCCAATCCATCGCCATCTTCCAGATCGGCGATTTGCGTGCAGCTTCGATCCAGTCGTCGTTGATGCCTTCGGCCCGTGCCGCGGCAATCACTTCCGGATCGTTGGGGTCGAGGAAGATTTTGCACTGCGCTTCGTAGAGGTCCTGTTCGTCCTCCATGCTGGCCAGCTCTTCGATACGGTCGGCGTCGTAAAGCATGATGCCGTTGTAGCGGATGCGACCGACGCAGGATTCGGAGCAGATCGTCGGCATGCCGCTTTCCACACGCGGATAGCAGCCCACGCATTTTTCCGCCTTGCCAGATTCCCAGTTGTAAAAGACTTTCTTGTACGGGCAGGAGCTAACACACATGCGCCAGCCGCGGCACTTGTCCTGATCCACCAGCACGATACCGTCTTCTTCGCGCTTGTAGATGGAGCCGGAAGGACAGGCGGCCACGCAGGAGGCGTTGAGGCAGTGGTTGCAAATACGCGGCAGATACATGTGGAACGTATTCTCGAACTGGCCGTACATCTCCTTCTGGATATTATGCATGTTCTGATCTTTACTGCGCTTCGCGTATTCACCGGCCAGATCATCTTCCCAGTTAGGGCCCCAAGTGATCTTCTCCATGCTCTCGCCGGTGATCTGCGACAAGGGACGCGCGGTAGGCGTCGCCTCCGACAGCTTGGCATTCTGCAGATGGGCGTAGTTATAGGTGAAAGGCTCGTAGTAATCGTCGATTTCCGGCATATCCGGATTAGCAAAGATATTGAGCAACTTGGAAGCGCGGCTGCCGGATTTCAATTCAAGCTTGCCGTTCTTCAGTTCCCAGCCGCCATGCCATTTTTCCTGGTCTTCCCAAGCCTTGGGATAGCCGACGCCGGGCTTGGACTCGACATTGTTGAACCAAGCGTATTCCACCCCCTTGCGATTGGTCCAGACGTTTTTGCAGGTGACCGAGCAGGTGTGGCAACCGATGCATTTGTCCAGATTGAAGACAAAGGCGAATTGTGCGCGTACTTTCATGATGTTCTCCTGTGTCCTGTTACTTGGCGCCGACGCCAACCGGATTGAGCTGAGCTTCACGCTCGGCGGTTAGCGGACGTTCCAGCCAATCCACATCCTTGTCCGCAATCTTGTGCAGCGCCACCATGGTGTCGCGCTGGCAGCCCACGGTGCCGTAGTAATTGAAGCCATAAGCCAGTTGCGCGTAGCCACCGATCATGTTGGTCGGTTTCATGATGACGCGTGTCACCGAGTTGAGGATGCCGCCACGCTTGCCGGTGGATGGTGATCCCGGCACATTCACGTTCTTTTCCTGTGCGTGATACATCATCGCCATGCCGCGTGGCACCCGCTGCGAAACTACCGCCCGCGCTACCGTGGCGCCGTTGTGGTTAACCGCTTCCACCCAGTCGTTATCCTCGATGCCGACTGCCTGGGCATCGGTTTCGGAGATCCAGACATAAGGTCCGCCGCGGAACAAGGTCAGCATGCGCAAGGTGTCCTGGTAGCTGGAATGGATGCCCCACTTCGAGTGCGGCGTGATCCAGTTCAGCTCCAGATGGGGCTTGGCCTTGACCTTGGCCGGCAACGCATTGAGCTCGCCGAGATCGACCATGGGCTTGTAGGTACAGAAGCCTTCGCCAAAATCCAGCATCCACTCGTGATCCTGATAGAAGTGCGCGCGACCGGTAAGGGTGCGGAACGGAATATGCTCGTGGATGTTGGTGTAACCAGCCGTATAGGACACCTTCTCGGACTCGATGCCGGACCAGGTCGGTGCCGTGATGATCTTGCGCGGCTGAGCCTGGATGTCCTTGAAGGTGATCTTGTCTTCGTGGCGGCCGGCGTACAGATGATGATGATCGATGCCGGTCTTCTTCGACAGCGCGCTCCACGATTTATGCGCGACCTCGCCGTTGGTTTCCGGCGCCATGCGCATCACCGAATCGCAGACGTAAATGTCCTCTTCCAGCGAGGGCATGCCGAACGATATCCCGGCATCCTTGACTATAGCGTTGTGCTTCTTGAGCTCCTCGTATTCCTGGTCGGTGTTCCAGTCTATGCCCTTGATGTTGTTGCCGAGCTTGGTCATCAGCGGGCCGAGAGCGATGTACTTGCGATAGGTGTCGCCGTAGGTGCGCTCGACCAGCTTGATGATGGCCATGGTCTTGCCGGGCACGGGATCACAGTCACCCTCTTTCCAGTTCTTCACTTCGCCGAAGGGCTGCGCCAGCTCGGCGGCAGAATCGTGCTGCATGGGCAGCGCAACGACCTCCTTCTTCGTGCCCAGATGCTTCTCAGCCAACGGCGAGAACACTTTGGCCAGCGTCTTGAATATCTGCCAGTCGGACTTGGATTCCCAGCCGGGGCTGACCGCTTCCGACAGCGGGTGGATGAAAGGATGCATGTCGGTGGTGTTGAGGTCGTTCTTCTCGTACCAGGTTGCAGTCGGCAGGATGATGTCGGAATAGGCGCCGGTGGAGTTGAGACGGAAGTTGATGTCCACCATCAGATCGAGCTTGGCGATCGGCGCATCCTCGTGCCACACCACTTCCTTGTTATTGCGCCCGCTACCGCCTTCCTGCAGCACGCCGTTCTGCGCGCCCAGCAGGTGCTTGAGGAAATATTCATGTCCCTTGGCCGAGGTGCCGATCAGGTTGGCGCGCCAGACGAACAGGTTGCGAGGCCAGTTGACCGGATTGTCGGGATCGGCGTAAGCGACATCGAGCTCGCCGGATTTCATCTGTCCGGCAATGTATTGCGCGACTGCAGCTTCATCCGTAGCTCCGCTGGCAATCGCTTCTTCTGCCAGTTCGATCGGGTTGCGGTTGAAGTTGGGCATGGAAGGCAACCAGCCCATGCGGGTGGCCTTGACGTTGTAATCGGCGATCGAGTTGCCCTTGTTTTTGCCCTTGCCCGCAGGTGATAACAGGCTGTCGGCATTCAGCGTCTCGTAACGCCACTGGTCGGTGTGGAAATACCAGTAGGAGGTGGAGTTGGTGTGGCGTGGCGGACGGTGCCAATCCAGAGCGAAGGCGATCGGCGCCCAGCCTGCCTGTGGCCGCAGCTTTTCCTGACCGACGTAATGCGCCCAGCCGCCACCGGTCTGACCGACGCAGCCGCACATGTGCAACAGGTTCATGATGGCGCGGTAGGCGAGATCGTTGTGATACCAGTGGTTGATGGCGGCACCCATGATGACCATGGATTTGCCCTTGGTCTTCGAGGCGTTGTAGGCGAACTCACGGCCGGTACGCTCGATGTCGGCGGCCTTGACGCCGGTGACCTTCTCGGCCCAGGCCGGGGTATAGGCGACGCCGGCATCAGCGTAATCCTTCGCAACGTTCTTGCCGCCCAGGCCACGGTCAATGCCATACTGCGCGATCTGCAGGTCGAAAACGCTGGCGACCAGCGCCTCTGTGCCGTCCGCCAGCTTAACCTTGCGCGCCGGAACGTTGCGGAACAACAGGGCGTCTTCATCGTGGTTGAAGTGCGGGAAGCCGACGGCCACAACTTCGTCCCTGTCGTCGATGCATGTCAGTTCGGCCTCAATGGTGTTTTGCGTGGCAGCGTTTTTCTCCAGCAGGTTCCATTTGCCTTCCTCGCCCCAGCGGAAGCCGATGCTGCCGTTGGGCACGACAAAGGCACAGGCCTTGCGATCGAACACCACGGTCTTCCAGTCCGGGTTGTTGGTTTCGCCCATGGCACCGTCGAAATCGGAGGCGCGCAGGAAACGGTCCGAGACATAGTCGTTACCTTGTTTGCGCAACATCACCTGCATCGGCAGGTCGGTATATTTGCGGGCATATTCCTGGAAATACGGGTCTTGTTTGTCGATGAAAAACTCTTTCAGCGCGACATGGCCCATGGCAAGGAAGGCCGCGGCATCGGTACCCTGACGGATCGGCATCCAGAGGTCGGAGAATTTGCAGAACTCGGCATAATCCGGCGCCATGGCAACGATCTTGGCACCCTTGTAGCGCACTTCGGAGGCGAAGTGGGCGTCAGGCGTACGGGTCATCGGCAGGTTGGCTCCGGTGATGATGATGTAGGTCGAGTTGTACCAGTCTGCCGCTTCCGGCACATCGGTCTGCTCGCCCCAGGTCTGCGGGCTGGCGGCGGGCAGGTCGCAATACCAATCGTAGAAAGAGCCGCAGGCAGCACCGATAAGGGAGAGATAACGTGAGCCTGCGGCGTAGGAAATCATCGACATGGCGGGAATCGGCGAAAAACCGAAAATGCGGTCCGGTCCCCATTTTTTGATGGTATGTACGTTGGCGGCAGCAATGATTTCGTTGACTTCATCCCAAGAGGCGCGCACGAAACCGCCGAGGCCGCGCACTGCGGTATAGGATTTTCTTTTCGCTTCATCCGCCTGAATTGCCGCCCAGGCATCCACCGGATCCTTTCCGGATTTTCTCTCGGCACGATAGAGGTCGAGCAGACGGCCGCGTATCAGCGGATGCTTGATACGGTGCGGGCTGTACAGATACCAGGAGAACGATGCCCCACGCTGGCACCCGCGCGGCTCGTGGTCTGGCAGGTCGTCGCGGGTGCGCGGATAATCAGTCTGCTGCATCTCGAACGACACCAGACCGTTCTTGACGAAAATCTTCCAGCTGCAACCGCCGGTGCAGTTGACGCCATGGGTGGAACGCACCACCTTGTCGTGCTGCCAACGGTGGCGGTAGGCCTCTTCCCACTGGCGGTCTTCATTGGTAACGATGCCGTGACCGTTGGAAAAGGTCGCCTTGACCTTGTCGAAGAATTTGAGGCGATCCAGAAAGTGGCTCATGGTACTGACTCCTTTTTTGATTCGTGGCGGCTTGATATCGATGGTTTCAGGGATTCTTGATCTCGGCGCCGGAACGCAGATAGAACCACCAGTTGAGAATGAGGCAGAGCGCGTAAAACACTGCGAATCCGTACATCGCCATTTGCGGCGTACCGGCATTGAGCTGGCCCTTGATCACTTCCGGCGCGATGAACGAGCCATAGGCAGCGACCGCCGAGGTCCATCCAAGTACGGGGCCGGCCTGGGTTCGGTCAAAAATAACGCCTACGGTGCGGAAGGTGGAACCGTTACCGATGCCGGTTGCAGCGAACAGAATGATGAACACCACCAGAAACTCGGTGAAATAGACTTCCGGCGTCATCGACTGATAGGCCTGCATCATGATGTAGCCGGCGTAACTGGAAGCGGCGACCATGACCGCCGAGATGACCTGGGTGACGATGGAACCGCCGACCTTGTCGGAAACCCAGCCGCCGAGCGGACGGATCAGCGCACCGACGAAAGGGCCGATCCAGGCATAAGTGAGCGCCGATGGTGCGTTGGCGTTCTTGACGTGGGTCCAAACCTGTTCGACCGGGTCATAGATGTGCTGGTCGCCGAAAATCACCGTGATGGACAGCGGCAGCGCCATCGAAAAGCCGATAAAGGAACCGAAAGTAACGACATAGAGCGCGGTCATCGACCAGGTGTGCTTGTTCCTGAAGATGGCGAACTGCTTCTGGATGTTTTCCTTCATGGTGCCGAAGGCTGCCAGCTTCATCACCAGCAGCGTGGAACCGATGATGAGCGGCATCACCACCCACATGCTCAAGAGGCCCAGCCCGGTGGGAGCAGGCAGATAGAGATAAAGACCAACTATCGCGGGTACAAAGGCCAGCGTGTAGAGCCAGGTCACCTTGATGAAAGCCCACAAGGTACGCTCGGCATCCGGCGAAATCGGCAGCAGGTTGTTCATGCCGAACCAGGCGGCGGCGGCCAGCGGCAACAACAACAGCACCCAAATAAAACCGGCATTCTGGATAAAGGTTGGCGTACCCGCGGTGATCTTGCCCAGTATCCAGCCGCTATCCTTTACCAGCAGGGTCGAGTCGCCGCCCAGCGCGCCGAACACGCCCATGGTCATTACCAGCGGAATCAGGATCTGCATGGTGGTGACGCCAAAATTACCGAGGCCGGCGTTAAGGCCGAGTGCGGTGCCTTGCAGGCGCTTGGGGAAAAAGGTGCTGATATTGGACATCGAGCTGGCGAAATTGCCGCCGCCAACACCGGACCAAAGCGCCATCAGCTGGAAGACCCAGAGCGGCCACTCGGGATGCTGCAGGGCGATGCCGGTACCGACCGCCGGTGTGATCAGCATCGCGGTAGTGAGGAATATCGTGTTACGCCCACCTGCCAGACGAATAAAGAAGGAAGATGGGATACGCATGGTCGCACCGGCTAGACCGGAAATCGCCGTCAGCGTAAAGAGTTCATCCTTGCTGAACGGAAAACCCAGATTGCTCATCTGCACCGCGATGATGCCCCACATTAGCCAGACGGCGAAGCCGCACAGCAGTGCCGGGACCGATATCCAGAGATTGCGATAGGCGACTTTGCTACCGGTGGATTCCCAGAATTTCTGGTCTTCGACGTTCCAGTCTTTTATGTTGGTTGGCATGATTTTCTTCATCTCCTAGCTGGAAGCTTCTTGTTTGGCGAGCTGGCGTTGGTAATGACGGTCGATCTTCACCGGCCGGACTTCGGTCCAGTACATCCAGAGCAATGAGACCCAGACGATGCCGAACATCAGCATGAAGGCGGAGGAACGAATGCCCGTCAGATCGACCAGGGCGCCGAACATGATGGGCAGCAGGAAGCCGCCCAAACCACCAGCCATCCCAACGACACCCGAGATGACGCCGATATTGTGCGGATAATCATCTGAGATGTACTTGAACACCGAGGCTTTGCCGATGGCGAAAGCGATACCCATGGTGAACATGATGATGGTGAACATGGTGGAATTGAGGCCGACATGGAATGTCTGCGCGCCATTGATCGTGAGAATGCTGACTTGGGTTTGCGGATACGACAGGAAAAACAGGCAGACCAGCGAGACCCACAACACCCACCAAGTGACGGTGTGAGCGCCGAACTTGTCAGAATAATAACCGCCCATCGCACGTAGCAGACCGCCGGGAATGCTGAAGGCAGCAGCAAGCAGCGCAGCGGTCTTGAGGTCGAAACCGTATTCGCTGATGTAATACTTGGTCATCCACAGCGCAAGCGCGACATAGCCGCCGAATACAATGGAATAGTACTGGCTGTATTTCCAGACCCTGGGGTCTTTCAGCACTGCCAGCTGCTCACGCATGGTGATGGTTTGCGGCACTTTGTGGCCAGGATCGGAAAAGGTGAAGAACCAGAACAGGATAGCCGTCACCAGCATCAGCACGGCATAAACCTGCGGCACCATGGTCCAGCCGTAGGCAACCACAATCAATGGTGCCACCAACTTGGTAACGGCGGCGCCAGTGTTACCGGCTCCGAAGATGCCCATCGCCAAGCCTTGGCGGTTTTTCGGAAACCAGCGTGCACAGTAAGCGATGCCAACAGTGAACGATCCGCCAGCGACACCGACGAACAGCCCGGTCACCAGATAATGCCAGTATGCGGTGCTGTATGAGATGAGCCAGATCGGGATGACGGTAGAAAGCATCAGCACGAAAAAGACTATACGGCCGCCAAAGCGGTCGGTCCACATGCCCAGCGGCAAACGAATCAAGGAGCCGGTCAGCACCGGCGTTGCGATCAAAACGCCGAACTCGGTTTCATTAAGCCCCAACGTCTCCTTGATCGGAATACCGATCACGGCGAACATCATCCAGATCATGAAACACACCGTAAAAGCCAGTGTGCTGGCAATCACCACCGACCACGCTTTGTATTGCTGTGTAGGCATGACCCGCCTCCCGAATTGAAACTTGATACAAGCATAGGCCCGGGAGGTGGGCCCGCCTATTCTTCAGAAGTACAGGGTGAGTGAGTTATTGGAACTAGTTCGAAAGAACTAGCCCGGATGTTTCATGAATTCGCGTGATGATCGCGCAGGATATTGGTTTTCCAGCGCTTTTTATGAAGGAGCGGTGTAGTTATTCATACACCCGACTGAGGAAAAAGTGCCGGGAAAGCAAAGACCATGCGAGGGCGCGTGAAATTTATGAACTATTCGGGCCAGGTAGTGACAGCAACCCGCGTTGCGACAGGCAAAATACGCGCTACTTTTCTTCAATCAGTCCATGCTCGACGGCATAGACCGCCGCCTGCACACGGCTTGCTAGATTGAGTTTGCGCAAAATGCCCTGCACGTGAATCTTGACCGTGGATTCAGCGAGGTCGAGCGTACGGGCGATCTCCTTGTTGCTGGCGCCAGCGGCCAGCATGACGATGATTTCCGCCTCACGCGGGGAAAGCTTGTTGGTCTCGGTGACAACGGCTTTCAAGCCCTTCTGCGGCGCGCGCATTGCATCTGCCAATCGTGTCGCCATCTGCGCAGACATCACCGACTCGCCGGCGGCAGCCCGTTTGATCGAGTCGAGCAGGAAATCGGTATCGATATTCTTCAGTAGATAGCCGCGCGCACCGATACGCAACGCGTCCAGCAAGTCTTGCGCATCTTCCGACACGGTCAACATTACCACCTGCGCCAGCGGCAGTTCTTCCTGCAACAGCTGCAGGGCCTCAAGGCCGCCAAGCCCGGGCATGTGCAGATCGAGCAATACCACATCCGGTTTCAGTCGCTTGGCGAGCTTCACCCCTTCAAGTCCGTCACCCGCTTCGCCCGCCACCTCGAAGCCGCTCTGCCGCTGCAACAGCAAGCAAATGCCGCTACGGAACAACGTATGGTCGTCTATGATCAGGACACGTATCGGCTTCATGCTGCGCTATGTGCCTCTGTGGAAAGCGGGACCGGTACCCAGCTCAGAACTACCCGGGTGCCCTCGCCAATGACGGAATTGATGGAAAAGCGGCCGCCGAAACGGTTTGCGCGCTCGCGCATGATGTTGATGCCGACATGCGTATCACCAGCCGATTTCGCGCTTTCAAAGCCTTGGCCGTTATCTTCCACAGTCAGACTGCATGGGCCACGGGTGTCGAGCGTCACCTTGATCAGGCTGGCAGCAGCGTGCTTGCGGATGTTGGAAAGCGATTCCTGCAGGATGTGCAGTATCTGTAGCACGTGCTCCGGCTGTATCTCCAGAGTCGGCCCCTGGCATGCGAATTCAGTCGTAATCGCGGTTTGCGCCTCGAATTTCTGCAGGGCAGTGGCTATCGCAGTCTCCAGATCGGCGTGCTCCAGCCGCGTGCGGAAATGCACCAGCAGCTCACGCACATCATCATAACTTTCCTGCACGCCTGCACGAATCTGCTCCAGCACCTGCATCGCATCCGCGACTTTCCTGTGGCTCAAGTCGTCATGCAGCAACTGCACCTGAATATTGAGAAAAGCCAGCGACTGCGCAATGCTGTCATGCAGCTCCTGCGCCAGCAAATTGCGCTCTTCGGATACCGCCATTTCACGTTCGCGCGCAACCAGCCGCTGATTCTCGATGGCAATACCGAGATGCAAGCCGACTGATTCGAGCAAGCGCACCTCGGCCGGGGGCAATATGCGCATGGTATCGAAAAACAGATTGAGTGTGCCCAGCACACGCTGGTTGGACCGGATTGGAACAGCAGCCACTGCCCGGATGTTTTCCTTGCTGCAGGTATGCAACATCATTGGTGGTCGAGGAGTATTGAAATCCGAGCTGACGGCAACGCCATTACGGGCAACTTCACCACAGATACAGACGCCGATATCGAGAAAAGCTTCGTCTGACAGAAACGCTTCAGAAACGCCTCGCGCGGCGACAATCTGCAGCTGCTCGCCCTTGGGGTCAGTCAACCTGACCACTCCGCCCATGGCATCCATGAGGACAATCATGCGGTCGAGCACGTTGTCGCACAAGGGCTCTGTCGCAGTACTGGAATTGAGAAAGGACGCCACTTCATAGAGTGCGCCCAACTCCCGATTCTTGAGATCCAGACTACGTGTTTTGTTCGCTACACGCTGCTCCAAGGTGGCGTAGATGTCCTGCAGCTTTTCCGCCATCTGGTTAAAGCCTCGCGCCAGTTCGCCCAACTCGTCATTTCTGGCAGTCGGCAAGCGCACGCTGAAATCGGCCTTGCCCATGCTTTGCAAACCCTGGTTCAGACGCTGCACCGGCCGCACCAGCAGTAGCGAGAATATGTAATCGAGCAAAATAGTCCCCAGCAAGGCGACAACCATCAGGGCAATCTGTATCGAACGCAACAGCGTAGTCGACCGCGCATTGCTGCTTTCCACCATCGCCACCAGTGCATCGATCTGATCGACGAAGTGCTCGATGGCAGGGCGATAGACGGCCAACTGCTGCTGTCGATCATGCTCAGCGGCCGACGTCAGCATCTGTTCGATATGCGGCCTGATGTCTTGCTCCCAGCTATCATGCAATGTCTGCATCTGCGCCTGAATCATGGGGTCGTCAGGAATGAACAGTGGACGCTGTGGATTGCCATGCTGCAATTCTGCCAGGGTTTTTTCGAATCGCCTGACCTCCTGACGGATGTCGCTTTCCAGCAGTGGGGTGGCTTGCTGGGCATGCTGCGTCAGCAGAAATGCAATGCGATAGGTACGCATACGCTCCTTGCCCGCGTCGTTGATGGCGGCGGCGGCGCCTTCCATCTGCCATGAAACAAACAGCGTGAAGCCGATGGCCATCATCGCAATCAGAAAATAAAACACCAGCAAGCCGGTGATTTTTTCGCGGATTTTTAGCTTGGCCAATCCCGATCCTTCTGCATAAGGTTCAATCCGGCCTAGCTTACACCCATTCTCCCCCTGCTGTGTATCAGCAGGCAATTTACAAAAAACATGACCAAAATATAGCCTGTTTACGCCCGCTACTTGCCGCCGCCCTTAGCCCGGACAGTTCACCAGACCGGTCACATAATGGATGAAAAGAGGCTTGCTCCAAGAAAATTCAGACACTTGCATGAGCAAAACCGGCATGATGCCTGACAACTGAGCAAAGAATTGAGCATCCATGCTGCAAACCTCTGGATTATTACCCCTGCTTTGAGGTAAGATGCGCGCCTTCGCTAGCAACTGCATAGTTGGCTGCGATAAGGAGTGGTAGTTCAGTTGGTTAGAATACCGGCCTGTCACGCCGGGGGTCGCGGGTTCGAGTCCCGTCCACTCCGCCAATCGCCCTTACCCCAATGCAACAATACGCGCCGCTTAACAGCGCACCATGCCCCACAGCATAGCCGGCACAATTCGCTTGCGCGAGTGATCTTAAGTGGCTAATATCCATAAAAAAATTATGGGTAATAAAGAAATATTCAGTTGCAAAACCCGGGGTGGAAATGCAAAACATCAAGCTGCACGACGACAGCAGGCACAAGTTTGTCCTGCTCAATGAAAGCGAGCCGGGTGAAGAGGACGGCATACGCTCCAATCAGTATCTGATCATGCATGACGATGCCGGGGTTTTACTTGATCCCGGTGGTTTCGGTGTAATGCCGAAAGTGCTGGCGGAAATGCTGCACTACCTATCCCCAAAACAGATCCAGGGCATTTTTCTATCGCATCAGGATCCGGACATTGTAGGCGGTCTCATCACCTGGCTGGAACTCACCTCCTGTCCGGTTTACGTCTCGCGCATCTGGATGCGCTTTCTGCCGCATTACGGCTTCACCGACATGAGCCGCTTCATTGGCGTACCCGACCAGGGCATGGATTGGGAGCCTGCCAACGATTTCAAACTGCACATCGTTCCTGCGCACTTCCTGCATTCCGAGGGCCAGATCAACGTCTATGATCCCGTGTCCAGAATTCTTTTCAGCGGCGATATCGGCGCAGCCATGATGCCCATGGAGAATGACGACGCCTATGTGGATGACTTTGCGGCACATCTGCCTTACATCGAAGGCTTCCATCGGCGTTATATGTGCTCCAACAAGGCGATTCGCTGCTGGCTGGAAACCATCGCCGACCTCAATATCGACATCATTGCGCCACAACACGGGCCGGTTTATCGCGGTGCCGCAGTAACAGAATTCCTCGCCTGGCTGAAAGATCTGCAGTGTGGCGTAGACCTCATGCAAAGCGGCGGACGATTCCCGCAACACTTCCTCTGATGGCAATCGGATCCAACCAACTGGAAGAGGTTCGCCTCCGGGTCATCAAGCGCCTGGCCACGCTACTTGAAACCGAGACGCGCAACAAGATCTTCGGCAGCTACCTGACCAGGCTGATCCGAGTCTCGCACACGGAGATCATGCAGGAACTGGAGCGCAGCCTGCAAGGTGCAGGCGATTCAGCGTTAACACCGGGCTTGCAGGAAATCCTGAAAGAGTGCGATCGACTCGATCAATGCCTGGACTTGCTGTTCAAAGAGCGCAAATGGCAATGGGACAAGAGCGGGGCCTATGTGCAGGCATTGTTGGATGAATTCAACGAAACGCTGACAGACCTCGCCTCCACGCTGATTGAAAAAGATTTGCTGGAACGCCAAAGTCGTGTACTGGAACAGATCATACTGTCCCACGAAAACGTCACCCAATGGAGGGAGTTCGTCAAGCACATCCTGAATGACTTCCATGCCATCTTTCCATTCAACTTCTTCTATATCGCCTTTGCAGAAGACAAGAACCTCTCACTCTATCTGTACTACCTTGGCGACTACAGCAATGAAGTCAAGGATCAGGCACGCTACATGCTGGCTCAGCAGATCGTTACGAAACTCAACCTTCCAAAGGATACACCCCTTGAGATTGAAGAATTCACCATCAAAAAAGACCGCTCGGTACAGCAGGTAAATGCTGTCAGCTTGATTACCGTAGCAATACCTGAGCACACGCCCAAACTGGCCGGTCTGCTAGGCCTAGCCTATGCATCGACCAGTACGCTGAGCGCCCGGGAAGAAAGTGTGATTCGTTCCACTCTTGCCGTGATGGTCATGATAGTAGGCTCAAGCAAGGCGCTTTCTCGCACATTGTCCGAACTTGAGTATTACGCCACAAACGACCCCTTGACCGGGCTCTACAACCGGCGTCATTTCAACACGATACTGAACTACGAAATCGGACGATCGGGACGCCACAATCATGAGTTCTCGATTCTGATGTTGGATCTCGATGACTTCAAGGATATCAATGACTCTTACGGTCACCCGACCGGCGACAATGCGCTTTGTGCTGTTGCCGAAGTACTGCGCAATCATCTGCGCAAGGGAGATATGGCCTGTCGCATTGGCGGTGACGAATTTGTCTTGCTGCTGATGGAAACCGGCCGCAGTGGTGCCTGCACCGTAGCAAACAACATCGGCCAGGCCATGCGCAGTAAATCCTTCAAATCAGAAGACGGCAAGCGCTTCCACCTTACGGTTTCCATCGGCATCGCCACCTTCCCGCATGATTCCGAAAATATCACCGAGTTACTAGCCTACGTGGACATGGCCATGTACCGTGCCAAGAAATTGGGCAAGGACAGTGCCCTTGCCATCGAGGTGCTTGACGAACGCATCCCCGCCAGCCGCAATGCACGCGACATGACTGAGAAACTGCGCGACGCTTTACAGGAAAATCGCATCCTGCCTTTTTATCAACCCATTATCGACTGCACAAACGACGAAATCTTCGCCTATGAGGCGCTGGCACGGCTAGAGGAAACTAATGGCGACTTCATCACGGCCAGCATGTTCATCAATGCCGTAGAAAAATACAGCCTTGGACGCGAACTGGATCGTACTATCATCAACAGTGCACTGACAAACCAGAACAGCCACATCAGCAAACAACAACACAAAACCAAGCTGTTCATCAATCTCTCGGCACAGGAAATCCAGGGACGGGGCATCCTGTCCTATTTTGAGGCATTGTGCAGCCAACTGAACATACCTCCCAGCTGCATCGTGCTCGAGATTCTGGAACGTGATGCCATCAGTGACATGTCCAATATGCGCAAATTCCTCAGCAGCCTGCGTGAAAGAGGTTTTGGCTTCGCATTGGACGATTTTGGCAGCGGCTACAACTCCTTCCATTATCTGCGCGAATTGCACTTTGATTACGTCAAGATCGACGGCACTTTCGTGCGCAATATCCTGCACTCCAAAATCGATTTCGCGCTGGTTCAGAACCTTTCCAACCTTTGCCAGGATATCGGCATCCGCACTGTGGCCGAATTCGTCGAGAATCAGGAAACACTGGATGCACTGAAAGCGATAGGCATCAACTATGCACAGGGCTACTTCATTGGCATGCCCAACATGGCTATGCTGCCACCGGCCATGCAGGTCATCGAATAAAACAAGGGGGGCATAAACCCCCGTTGCGCAGGGTCGGCAGGCTTGGCCGCCGACTCGTATCTGCTATTGTCGTATCAGGTAATCAAACGCACCCAGCGAAGCCTTGGCACCATCACCCAGTGCGATGACGATCTGCTTGTAGGGAATCGTCGTCACGTCGCCCGCGGCAAACACGCCCGGCACTGAGGTCATGCCGTGATCATCGACGATGATCTCGCCGTACTGACTCAGCTCTATTGTGCCCTTCAGCCAATCCGTATTCGGGATGAGGCCGATCTGCACAAACACGGCGGCGATTTCCACGGTGTGGGAGCTGCCGGTTGCACGGTCGGTATAAGTGATGCCGGTGACCTTGCTGCCGTCGCCATTCACCTCGGTCGTCTGCGCCTGGCAGATGACCTTGACGTTAGGCAGGCTGAACAGCTTCTTCTGCAACACGGCGTCTGCCTTCAACTGGTCATCGAACTGCAGCAGCGTGACATGGCTGACGAAACCGGCCAGGTCGATTGCCGCTTCGACGCCGGAGTTGCCGCCACCGACCACCGCGACCGGCTTGCCCTTGAACAGCGGACCGTCGCAATGCGGGCAGTAGGCCACGCCCTTGCCGCGGTATTCCTTTTCACCTGGCACGTTGAGCTCGCGCCAGCGGGCACCGGTGGAAATGATGACCGTCTTGCTCTTCAGTTTGGCGCCGTTGGCCAGCTCGACTTCGATCATGTCACCCGGAATCAGCTTTTCCGCGCGCTGCGTGTTCATGATGTCGACCTCATAGCTGCGCACATGCTCTTCCAGAGCTGCGACCAACTTCGGCCCTTCGGTTTCCTTGACCGAAATGAAGTTCTCGATGGCATTGGTATCCATCACCTGGCCGCCGAAACGTTCAGCGACAATGCCGGTGCGTATGCCCTTGCGTGCGGCATAGATTGCAGCGGCGCTGCCGGCCGGGCCACCACCCACCACCAGCACGTCGAATGTTCCGCGTGCGTTGATCTTCTCGGCTTCGCGCGCAGCAGCACCGGTATCCAGCTTGACCAGAATCTCATCAACATTCATGCGGCCCTGGCCGAAATGCCGGCCATTCATGAAGATGGTCGGCACCGCCATGATCTGCTTCTCGGTGACTTCATCCTGATACAGGGCGCCGTCGATCATGACATGCGTAATGTTAGGATTGATGATGGACATCAGATTCAACGCCTGCACGACCTCCGGGCAGTTCTGGCAGGACAGCGAGATGTAGGTCTCGAAATGATAGCTGCCGGGTAGATCGCGAATCCGTTGTAACTTGTCTTCACTAACTTTGGGCGGATGGCCGCCAACCTGCAGCATGGCAAGCACCAGTGAAGTGAATTCGTGGCCCATGGGGATACCGGCGAACTGCACGCCGATATTGCCGCCCGGGCGGTTCAACTTGAACGAGGGGCTACGCTCTGCCGTATCGCGCTGTTCGGTCAGGCTGATATTGTCAGAAATACCAGCGAGGTCCTGCAGCAGCTCCAGCATTTCGCGCGACTTGTCTGACTCGTTCAGATAAGCGGTGATCTCGACCTTTTGAGTGAGATTGCCGAAATAGGATTGCAACTGTTGTTTGATGTTGGCGTCGAGCATAGTTTCCCTTTTTTAAACCTTGAATATTTACTTAAAAATGCCCGGGCTTGTGGCCCGGGCAGATTTAATCTGACGTCTGATGCGATTTAAATCTTAGATCTTGCCGACCAGGTCCAGAGACGGGGTCAGCGTGGAAGCGCCTTCGTTCCACTTGGCTGGGCAGACCTGACCCGGGTGTTCAGCCACGTACTTAGCAGCTTTCACCTTGCGCAGGGTTTCCTTGACGTCGCGGGCGATGGCGTTGTCATGGATTTCCAGAGTCTTGATCACGCCTTCCGGATTGATGACGAAAGTACCGCGCAGTGCCAGACCTTCTTCTTCAATGTGTACGCCAAAAGCACGGGTCAGTTGGTGAGTCGGATCGCCGACCAGCGGGAACTTCGCCTTGCCAACGGCAGGGGAAGTCTCATGCCACACCTTGTGTGAGAAGTGGGTGTCGGTAGTGACGATATAGACTTCAGCGCCCAGCTTCTGGAATTCAGCATAGTTGTCTGCAGCATCTTCAACTTCTGTCGGGCAGTTGAATGTAAAGGCAGCCGGCATGAAGATAACGACGGACCACTTGCCCTTCAGGTTGGCTTCGGTTACTTCGACGAATTGACCGTTATGAAAAGCCTGTGCCTTGAACGGTTGAACCTGGGTATTGATAAGAGATGACATTTTGCCTCCTTGTTGGTTGGTTGATAATTGGAACAGATGCAATTCTAGTGAAGCTGGAATAATAAATAAAATTGATTGTTTATAATGCTGTGATTGATAAATTCTATTGATGCCAAGCTATTGCCATCATTGGAAAAAACAATGCCGCCGCCTTGTCACAGGGCATCGAGTATAGCGTTATGATGATTGAAATATTGTGACAAGGTTCAATTCATCCGGGAATCAGACAGGTTACACCTATGGAAATCACACAGCAAACCACAGCAAATAGCCCGGCTCCGCAGAGCTGGCTCGAAACTTTTCGCGCCCATGCCGGCGAACATCGAATCACGGCCGTCGGCTTCGGCATCGCACTGCTGGCCATCCTTGCCCTGCTGATCCAGAGCCTGATCCAGGCATTCTCCGGCGAGATCAATCTGGCTTTACGCTATGCCATGCTGGGCGGGCTTGCCGGTTTCGCTGCCACCGCTCTCGGCGCCTTGCCTGCGCTCGCCTTGCGCGGCATCCCGCAAAAGATCGAGGACTCCATGCTTGGCCTCGCCGCCGGCATGATGCTCGCCGCCAGTGCATTCTCCTTGTTACTGCCCGGCCTCGAAGCGGGTGAAGGGCTGCTTGACGCCAAATTCCCGGCGGCACTGGTCGTGGTGTTCGGCATGGCGCTCGGCGTATTGCTGATGCTGGGGCTGGATGAGTTCACGCCGCATGAACATGAGAAGAACGGCCCTTGCGGCCCCGGACATGAACGCTGCGGACGCGTCTGGCTGTTTGTCTTTGCCATTGCCCTGCACAACCTGCCGGAAGGCATGGCCATCGGCGTCAGTATGTCGCAGGCTGATCTATCAGTCGGCCTGCCGTTGACCGCCGCCATTGCACTGCAGGACATTCCCGAAGGTCTCGCAGTCGCGCTGGCCATGCGCAGTGCCGGATTCACGGCTGGCAAGGCAGTGCTGGTCGCCGTCCTCACCGGCTTGCTGGAACCGGTGGGCGCTTTCCTCGGCATCGGCCTGTCCAGCGGCTTTGCCCTGGCCTATCCGATCGGCCTCGGCCTTGCGGCCGGTGCCATGATCTTCGTCGTGTCGCATGAAGTGATTCCGGAAACCCACCGCAATGGTCACCAGACCCCTGCCACGCTGGGGCTGATGGCAGGTTTTGCCATCATGATGATACTGGACACCAGTCTCGGCTGAACACCTGCCGGTCAGAGCCAGAGATCCTTCTGAACAGGATCGGCCGGTGCAGCCTGTGACTGCAGCCAGTGCTGCAGCACAGCAAGTATGTAAGTCATCTCTTCCCGGCTCAACTCACACCCCGGCTCTATACGATGCCATTTTGCCAGACAGCCGCGGCAGCAGCAGGCCGTCGCATGCTGGGCAACGAAAACCGGATGCCCGCGAAACGGCGTCTGTTTGCCATCATTCGGAATCGATGCCAGTGCCAGACGTTTGCTGATGAAATCCTCGGCATGCAGCATGACCAGCGGCAGGCCCTTGTCCTGCAGGTAAGCCAGATCCTTGCCGCGCAGCTGAAAACTGCGACGGAACGCCGATTTTTTCAATGCCGCAAACAGTTCGTCCAAGTCTCTCACGCTGGCTCACCTCAATGCAGCTGACTCAGCTCCAGCTTGCGCAGCTTGGGCGCGAATCTGGCCGTCACGCCGACCACGCCCAGCGTCATCAAACCACCGAACACTACCGATGGCACCAGACCCAGCAAACGGGCAGCGACGCCGGACTCAAAGGCACCCAGTTCATTGGAAGATCCGATGAAAATGCCGTTGATGGCAGAAACGCGGCCGCGCATGTGATCGGGCGTCACCAGTTGGAAAATGGTGGCGCGCAGCACCACCGAAATGCCATCGCAGATGCCGGCCAGCAACAACATGAAAGCGGCGAACCAGAAACTGCTGCTGAGCGCGAAAACGATGATGCAGAGGCCGAAACCGGCGACCGCGCCCAGCAGCCAGCGGCCGGCGTGCAGGTCGACCGGGTTGCGTGCGAGATAAAGTCCGGTGATCACGGCGCCGATGGCAGGCGCTGCCCGCAGGATGCCCAGCCCTTCCGGGCCATAGTGAAACACCTCCTGCACAAAGGCCGGCAACAGGGCCACCGCTCCGCCGAACAGCACGGCGAACATATCCAGACACTGGGCGCCGAACAGCACCTGGTTGCCATAAACGAAGCGCAAACCCTCGCCTATGCTGCGGAACACCGGCGCACTATCGGCCGGTGGCGGCTCCTCTACCTTCAGCATGAACAGCGCCACCGCAGCGCCCAGACAGAGCAGCATGGCCACCGCATAGGCCGTCGTCGTCCCGGAAAAGCCCACCAGCAAACCGCCGACGGCCGGACCGGCGACCATGCCGAACTGAATCATTGAACTGCCGAGACCGGCCGCCTTGGCATACTGACTGCGCGGTAACACCAGCGCAAACAGCGCGCCATAGCTGGGCGCAATGAAGGCACGCGCAAAGCCGGTGACTGCCGTCGCACCGTAAATCCACATCGCCGCATCGCCCTGCAGCCAGCCCCTGGATACCGCTACGAGCGTCAGGGCAATGCAGAACAGTATCAGCGCCGACATGACGCCGACATGACGCCGAACAGACGGCGTGAATAATGATCGATGGCATAACCGGCAAACAAGGCGGAAGCGAAATAGGGCACCACCTCGGCCAGACCGACCAGACCCAGCGCCAGCGGATCGCGCGTCAGCTCATAGATATGCCAACCGACCACCACCGCCATGATCTGATAGGCAAGCACCAGCTGCACACGAAAAGCGAGCAGCTGCAGAAACTTGCGATTGAGATGCGGCGGCAATGGCATGGATCATGAAAAAATCGGGAACAGGGGCTGAAATGATAGCGGCAAAATGCGCTCGCCAGTATAGTAAACGCTTAGTGCAGTGAATAAGGCAGTAGGCCCAGGTTAACAGATTGATGAGTTGACAGGCTGATGAGTCGTCGTTGACCCAGTGCGACTCTGCCGATATAGATTGGGCGCACTAACCCCTCCTCAACACCCCTGCAGTCACCGCCCGGCTGCTTCAGTTTGATAAGATGAACGGCATGTCCAAGCGACTTCATTTATTCCAATGCCTGCTCATCCTGCTCTGTCTGTTGCCGGTAGTTCCTGCCGCCAATGCCGAGGAAAACAGCATCACCGTCTACCTGACCGTGGACTGGGAAGGCTGGTCGCTGGACGAGGAGAACCTGCAGGCCATGCGCGACTTTCGTGCACGGCATCCGCAGATTCCCATGCTGCACCTGCTGAACCCGGTGTATTACCTGCGGCCGGGCGTGGATGCGCAAGCGGTCACGGCGCTGATCCGCTCGACGCTGCTGCCGATCGATACCGTGGGTCTACATCTGCACGGCTGGAAGACGCTGTTGCTGGCCTGTCAGCTACCCTACCGCACCACGCCCTCCTTCGCCGACACGGACGAGACCTGTCCTGGCAAGGAATGCGGCTATACCGTCAGCCTCGAATTCGCCTATAGCGCCGCCGAGCTCGAAGCATTGCTTGCTTGTAGCAGCGACCTGCTGACAAGCCAGGGTTTCGACCGGCCACGCCATTTCCGTGCCGGCGGCTGGCAATTCGGACCCAAACTGGCGAGTGCACTGCAGCAGAACGGTTTCCACTGGGACAGCTCGCGCATAGACGCCGATCTGCTGCTGCCCAAATGGAGCGTGGACAGCGGCTTGGTGCAACTGTTGCGCCAGCTACATGCCGACGCCTCCATCTTCGACCAACCACGAGAGCTACTGCCCGGCCTTGTGCAGTTCCCCAACAACGCCGGCCTCATGGATTACACCAGCACAGAGCAACTGCTGACCATTTTCCGGCAACTGCTGGATGCAAAAATGCCGGTGATGGTCACCGGCTTTCATCAGGAAACCGCTTTTGTCTACCTGGACAATCTGGAAGATGCCATCCGCCTGATGCAGCAGGTTGCCGCAGATAGGGGCGTCATATTGGAATGGGGCCGCTAGGGAAACGCTGAATAAATGGCTGCGCGGGCGAATCGCTGCGTTGCGCGGTGCTCGAATGCTCGCCTATCTATTTGATATGTCTCGCATCCTGCGCTCCGTGCGCCTTTGGCGTGTGAATAATGCGCTTCAGCGCATATATTCCACGGACACGACCCTTGCGGTTGTGGCGTCAAGCCGAGCTGCCTAGGCAGCCGTCTTGACGGACACGACCCTTGCGGTTGCACTTCATCCCGCTCGCCGATTTCTTCAGCGTTTCCCTAGGATTAAGCGCCGAGCGCCTGCAGGATGGCCTCCAGTTCGGCGCGCGGATCGGCATAGTCCTCGTATTGGCGGTCAGTGCGCCGATACCAGTAGCGGCTGTTCCATTCGTCGCCTTCAATTTTATGCAGCACGGCATGAATCCAGTGCGCCAAGGGGTCGCTTGAGTCCTGGGCGATATGATGTGCCGCATGCCAGTTATCATTCAGCGCCAGATTGACGGCCGATTTCAAAATTTGCATTTCTGTCGACTTGTCACGCATGCCTGTTTCCCGGGAGATGCACAAATAAAAACGGCCTGTGGATTTTACCCCACAGGCCGTTTTAACGAATTTTGTGTAACTCGATACTTAAAGATTAAACCTTTAAGGCTTAAACCTTTTGTATGTTAGATGCTTGTTTGCCCTTGGGGCCGTCAGTCACATCGAAACTTACACGTTCGTTTTCCTTCAAGCTCTTGTAACCAGTGTCTACGATTGCTGAGAAGTGTGCGAAAAGATCATCGCCGCCGTCATCTGGGGTAATAAAACCAAAACCTTTGGAATCATTGAACCACTTTACGCTACCTGTTGCCATTTGTACTTCCTTACTAAAAATTGGGAGGCACCCTAAAAGTTTGCTTGTTCAAGAACCCGACGGTATTACCAGCAGAAAATCGAAAACCAAACGCCTAGAGAGCGTTATACTGACATGCCAAGCAGCCGTCAACATTTATTTTTACAAGATTCCTGTTTATTTTCCGACATTTAGCACTGAAAGGCTGATTCTTAGCCAAAAATGGCGTTGTAAAGCACGGCAAACTGTGAAAGAGATCAAAGGTCTTCGCCCAAGAAGCCCCCGCTTTGATGTGCCCACAACGCGGCATATAAACCACCGTTTTTCAGCAATGTCTGATGGTCACCTTCTTCGACGATACGGCCTTCATCCAGCACAATCAATCGATCCATGGCCGCTATGGTGGAAAGCCGGTGCGCAATCGCCACCACGGTCTTGCCTTCCATCAGGCGGTAGAGGCTGCTTTGTATGGCGGCTTCCACTTCGGAATCCAGTGCGCTGGTCGCTTCATCCAGCAACAGGATGGGCGCGTCCTTCAGCATGACGCGTGCGATGGCGATACGCTGACGCTGGCCACCGGACAATTTGACTCCGCGTTCACCGACATGGGCGTCATAGTCCTTGCGACCCTTGGGGTCGCTCAACAACTGAATGAACGTTTCCGCTTCGGCCCGCTTCGCCGCCTGCAGCATTTCCGCCTCAGTCGCATCCGGCCGGCCGTAGAGGATATTCTCGCGCACCGAGCGATGCAGCAGCGACGTGTCCTGTGTGACCATGCCGATATTGGCGCGCAGGCTGTTTTGCGTGACTTGAGAGATATCGGTGCCGTCGATCAGGATGCGGCCGCCTTCGACATCGAAGAAGCGCAGCAAGAGATTGACGATGGTCGACTTGCCGGCCCCTGAGCGCCCCACCAGCCCGACTTTCTCTCCCGGCCGGATGTGCAGCGAGAAGTGATCGAGTATCTTGCGCTTGCCGCCATAGGAGAAGTCCACCGCCTCGAATCGCACTTCACCACGTTTCACATGCAGATCCGGCGCGTTCGGCGCATCCTCTACCTTATGCGGCAGCGACAAGGTATTGACGCCATCCTGTACGGTACCGACCTGCTCGAACAGCGAAGTCATTTCCCACATGACCCAGTGCGAGATGCCGTTCAACCGCAGCGCCATCGCAGTCACCGCCGCAATGCCGCCGACACCGATCTCGCCCTTGGTCCACAGCCAGAGCCCGATGCCGCAGCTGCTGATGATGAGCAGCATGCTGAGGATATGATTGACGACTTCGACCGCAGTCACCAGCCGCATCTGCCGGTGTACCACCTGCAGAAATTCCTGCATGGCCGATTTTGCATAGCCGGCCTCACGCCCCGCGTGCGAGAACAATTTGACCGTGGCGATATTGGTATAGGCATCGGTGATGCGGCCGGTCATCAGTGACCGTGCATCGGCCTGAGACTGCGACACGCGGCCGAGCCGCGGCACGAAATAACTGAGTGAGGTCACATACAGCGCAAGCCAACCAAGAAACGGCAGGATCATCCACAGATGGAAACTGCCGACAATCAGTACCAGCGTAATGAAGTAGATACTGACAAACACCAGAATATCGGTCAGGATGAACCACATATCGCGCACTGCCAGTGCCGTCTGCATGACCTTGGCGGCGACACGGCCGGCGAACTCGTCCTGGTAGAAGCTCATGCTCTGGCCCAGCATCAGCCGGTGGAAATTCCAGCGCAGACGCATGGGGAAATTGCCGGCCAAGCCCTGATGCTTGATGAAACTCTGCAAACCAATGAGGATGGGACTCAGCAGCAGTATGGTTGCCAGCAGCAGCAGTTTATGGCCCTCCTGCTCCCACAGCAGCGCCGGGGGAATTTCCGTCAGCCAGTCCACAATCTTGCCCATCATGGCGAACAGCAGTGCTTCGAACGCGCCTATCCCTGCTGTCAGCAGTGTCATCAGCGCCAGATGCACGCGCAAGCCCTGCGTCCCGGCCCAAACGAAGGCCCAGAAGCTGCCGGGCGGCGCTTTCAGCGCTGTTTCCGGAAAAGGGTAAAGCAGTTTCTCAAACCAACGGTACATAAAACGGCTTCGTGAGGTTGATGAATGGCCTATTTTCGCTCATGCCGAGACTTCCTGCGAATATCTCACAGCTTTATTTACTACAGAAGGTTGAGCCCGAGGCCTTAGTTTGGCAACATAGCAGCTTGAAAAAATCTTCTGGACACACCATGCCTCCGTTGTTACGAATCACCGCCCTGATCCCCATGTTACTGGCACTGAGCGCCTGCAGCAGTGTCGACAAATACAATCCGTTCAGTGAGGAAAAGGTGCCAGAAGCCTACAAACCGGCCAACGCCACGGAATATCTGTGCGAAGGTAACAAGCGTTTCTTCGTCAGAACACTGGCCAAGGAAAATGCCGTCTGGCTCATTTACCCGGATCGCGAAGTCAGACTGGAAGCAGTCAGCGAAGGCAGCAGTCGCTACACCAATAGCGTTGCCGTTCTCGAAATCGGTGCCGAAGAAGCCAGCCTGAGCGATGGGCCGAATATCAATTACAGCGCCTGCAAGGCCGTCGGCACGACCCGATAAACAATATCTGCAGCTCCATCCGTCGCCAAAACCCGACGAATATCCCGGTGTTTTGGCGCCTGCCACGGTTCAGATAATTTTTAACCAAATGATTTAAATGGTATTTATTTGCCTGGCCTGTTAATTGCAATCTCCTGTGCATTGACTCGGTAATCGAGTCTGCTTTTAAAAACACAGTCGGGAGAGCAAATGAATACAGCCAAAAAAATCATGACCAGTCTGCTGCTTGTCAGTTTCTTGAGCGGTTGTGCCGGTATGTCCAAACGTCAGCAGAACGCTGCCACCGGTGCAGCTATCGGCGGCGTGGCCGGTGCGGTACTGACCGGCGGCAGTTCACTGGGTACGGTCGGTGGCGCTGCCATCGGTGGCATCATCGGTCACGGTGTGGACAGCCTTGGCAAATAATCCGTCACTTTTTGGCGACACTGCAAGCGCTTGAAAGAAAAAGGGAAGCCGGGAACCGGCTTCCCTTTTGTATCTTATCGACGACATATCAGATACTGAAGCTGCTGCAGCGAATTAACGCTCCACGCGCTCGATACCCAACAATTTGAGGATATATTTTTCATAGATTGGTTCGGAATTGCCGCGTTTCATCTTGTAGATGAAATATTTCTCGAAGGCGATTTTGGCCCAGTGCACCCATTTGCCCTTGCTGTACCAGTTCAGGTTGCGCGGCGGGATCTGCGGCAGCGCGACGAACACCGCGCCGGTATTGCCCATATCGGCAAGACAGATCGCATTCCAGGTTGCCTTGCTCTCGACAGGTTTACCAGCCAGCTCGGCCATGATGTTATCAACGATAGCCGTAACCATGGTCTCGATCATGTAGCCGGTCTTCGGTGCCCCGGTCGGCACAGGCGTCGTTTCCACCGGCGGAATGGCGACGCAGACGCCGGCCGAGAAGATATTCGGGTATTTCACGCTGCGCTGGTGCTCGTTAATGAGGACGAATCCGCGCGGATTGCACAACCCCTCTACTGCCGCCACCGCATCCACCCCCTTGAATGAAGGCAGCATCATGCTGTATTTGAATGGCAGTTCATGCTCTTTTTTCGGCTGCCCTTCATCATCCATTTCAGTCACATACATTTTGCCGGCTTCGACCTTGGTCACCTTGGCGTTGGTGATCCATTTGATGTCGTTGTGGCGAAAATCACTCTCCAGCATGGATTTGGAATCACCGACGCCGCCCAGCCCCATGTGGCCGATATAGGGTTCACTGGTGACAAAGGTCATCGGTACCTTGTTACGAAGTTTGCGTTTGCGCAGATCGCGATTGACGATAAAGGCGAACTCGTAGGCCGGACCAAAGCAGGAAGCGCCCGCCATGGCGCCGATGACCACCGGCCCCGGCTCCTGCAATAAATCCTGATAATGGCTCCAGGCCTGTTCAGCATGATCGACGTTGCAGATGGAGCGGGTATGCTGCTCCGGACCGGCCCCCGGCACTTCATCAAAAGCCAGCTTGGGGCCGGTAGTAATGACCAGGTAGTCATACTGCAGGCTGCTGTCATCCGCCAGATGCAGGGTGTTGTTATCGGCATCGATGCGCTGCACGCGCTGCGCGATAAAATTGATGCCTTTCCTCTCCAGATAAGGCTTGATCTGGAACGTAATGTCCTTGCGTTTACGCCAACCAACTGCCAGCCACGGATTGGAGGGAACGAACTGAAAATAATCGACCGCATTCACCACGGTCACCTGATGCGATGCATCCAGCCTTGCCCTTAATTCATAGGCGGCCGGCATGCCGCCGGTCCCTGCGCCCATGATGACGATATGAGCCATTTTCGTTCCCTTTCCTCGAGGCGGCTGCAGGCTAATGGCTTGCCAGAATGTCGCGGTTAAAAATGTTTAGTACACTCTCATCCAGCTTGCCGGCCAAGGCCGCCAGCCGGATCTGGTTCAGTACCTGATTCACCTTCGCTTGCGTCAGCGCCAGTTCGGCACTGGCGACATCATTTTCGGCGTTGATCACGTCCAGCGTCGTGCGGTCACCGACCTGATGACCCAGTGTCGTTGCATCCAGCCGCAAGCGGCTGGCCTCCAGCGCCTGCGTCAGCGCCTGCACGCGGCCGCTGCCGGCCTTCAGGTTGAGCCAGGTGGCGCGTATCGACTGCGCGACCTGCTGGCGTGTCAGCGCCACCTCGGCATCAGCCTTGTCCGCCAACCGCATGGCCTCCTCTTCGCGTGCACTGCGATAACCGCCGGTAAACAGCGGCACGGAAACCTGCAAACCGATCATGCCGCTGGTCTGTGCATTGCTGGCCGACCCAAAATCACCGCTGCCGCTGATGTAATCGCGGCCGGCCTGGGCGATGGCATCAAGCTTGACCGAGGACTCCAGTCCGTATTTCTTTGCCTCCTGCCGCGCCAGATTACCGGCGATGGTTTTCATGCGGATATCGAAACTGCCGCTCTCCGCTTCGCTGATCCACTGCTCCATCGGGGTCTGCAGCAGTTCGTCGCTGACCCGATACGGCAACAGGGCGAACAGTTGTTCAGGGGAAAGTCCCGTTGTATCGGCAAGGACGCTTTTCCTGGTTTCGACTTCCATCTCCGCATACAGCACTTGGGCCTGCATCGATGCCAGCCGCGCCTCGGATTCATGGGTGTCGGTGATCGGCGTGGCGCCAAGCTGGAAGCGGTCACGCATCTCGACCGCCAGCTTCTCGACCGCCAGCTTCTGCTGTTGCAGCACGCGCAGCGATTCCTGCGCCAGCGCCAAGTCGAAATAGCGTTCGGCCACGCCCAGCATCAGCGATTGTCTGGCCGCACCCCATTCGAGATCGGACTGGTCGGCCGACATCAGCAGTTGCTGCTGCTCGGCCCGGCGCTTGGGGTCATATAACGGCTGCGTCGCCGTCAGCGCCCAGTTGTGCGTGGCGCCGCTGTTGACCGAAGTGCTGAAGGCGATGTCCTCCGATTGGCCGAAACCGGGCCCGGCAAAATAGGCGCCGCGCGTATCAGTATTATCGCGGCCGTAGCCGGCGCCTGCATTCAGCATCACATTCGGCCGCCAAAGCGCTGCCGCCTGTTTCTGCCGCGGCGCCGTTACGCCATGGCCTGCTTCCGCCACGGCGTAAGCGCGGTCGTTGCCGATGGCGCCCTGCCAAGCTTCCATCAGGTCGATCGCCTGCGCCGAGGAGGCATGAAACGCCATCATCAGACAGGCGCTTATCGAAAAAGCACGTATGCCCATATCGACTCGCCTAGCTGCCGGATTGAAAACCCAGCTTGCGCATGATGGTTTCCATCAGGCACCAGCGGGTAAATCCGCTTTGCAGCAGATTGACACCGACGAACAGCGTGAACGCCAACCACCATTCGCTGACGAAAATAGGACTGGATGGTGCGCCCATTGCCACAGTCAGCAGAATGAATACACCCGCGATAATGCGTACGGCTTGCCAGGAATTCATGTTGTTACCTCCTTCAATGTTGAACAACCGCCTGCAGACGGTTTCTGTAGGCCACGTAATACAGCATCGGAATCACCACCAGCGTCAGGATGGTGGAGACCAGAATGCCGAAAATCAACGCAATCGCCAACCCGTTGAAAATCGGGTCGTCGAGAATGAACATCGCGCCAAGCATGGCTGCCAGCGCGGTGAGCACGATGGGCTGTGCCCGCGTGATGGCAGATTGGACAATGGCGCGCTCGAACGGCATGCCCTCGCGCACCTGCAGATTGATGAAATCGACCAGCAGGATGGAGTTGCGCACAATGATGCCAGCCAGCGCGATCATGCCGATCATGCTGGTCGCGGTGAACTGCGCGCCGAACAGCGCATGGCCCGGCATGACGCCAATGATGGTGAGCGGGATGGGCGCCATGATGATGAGCGGCGTCAGGTAGGAACCGAACTGTGCCACCACTAGCAGATAAATCAGGATCAGGCCGACGGCATAGGCCGCCCCCATGTCGCGGAAGGTCTCATAGGTGATCTGCCATTCGCCGTCCCACTTGATGGCGTAATGGCGATAGGTATCCTCCGGCTGGCGGATGAAATATTCCTTGAGCGGCTGGCCGTTCGGCGCAATCAGTTTGCGGATGTCGCCGCGCATGGCGAACATGCCGTAGAGCGGGCTGTCCAGCTTGCCGGCCATGTCGCCCACCACCATGGTCAGCGGCAGCAGGTCCTTGTGGAAGATGGGCTCCTGCCGGGTGGTATGTGTGACCTCCACCAGTTCGCGGATCGGCACCAACTTGCCGGCGTGGGAGCGCACCGTGAGCTGCAACAGGCTGTCGAACTCGCCATGCCGTTCCGGCGGCAGCAGCATCTGGATCGCGGTCGGGTACTTGCTCTGGTCGTGCAGATAGGTGATTTCCTCGCCGTTAAGGCCGGCCCGCAGTGTGGTGACGACCGCCTCCTGCGAAATACCGAGCAGACCTGCCTTGCGCCGGTCCACAGTAAGATTCAGTTTGGGGGCGTCGGCAATGGTGCTGTCGTCGACATCCACCACATATTCGGTCTGCTCGAACACGGCACGCACCGCCTTCGCCACCTGATGCCGGCCCTCGGCTTCCGGACCGTATATCTCGGCGACGATGGGCGACAGCACCGGCGGTCCCGGTGGCACTTCTACCACCTTGACGTTGGCACCGAAGCGCCGCCCGATTTCCTGTAAGGCCGGACGCACGCGGGCGGCAATGACATGACTCTGGTCCTTGCGTTCATGCTTTTCGACCAGATTGACCTGCAAATCACCGACTTCGCCGCCGGCACGCAGATAATACTGACGCACCAGACCGTTGAAATTGATTGGCGCTGCGGTACCGGCATAAGCCTGATAATTGGTCACCTCGGGCACGGTCGCCAGATGGGCGCCCAGTTCGCGCAACACGGCTGCGGTTTTTTCCACCGGCGTGCCGGCCGGCATGTCGACCACCACCTGGAACTCGGATTTGTTGTCGAACGGCAGCATCTTCAGATGCACCAGTCCGAACACCGGCAGCAGTACCGACAGCAGAATCAGTACGGCGACACCCAGCGCCAGCAGCTTGCGGTTACGTGCGCCATGGTCGGCATCCAGCAGCGGAGTGAACACCCGCTCGAAGATGCGTGTAATACCGGCGATGATCTTCGTCTGGCCGGCCGCTTCGTGATGGCCGGATTTCAGCCATAGTCGCGCCAGCCATGGGGTCACCACGAATGCCACAGCCAGTGACAGCAACATGCCCATGCTGGCATTGATCGGGATCGGGCTCATGTAGGGACCCATCAGGCCTGTGACAAAAGCCATGGGCAGAAGCGCGGCAATGACGGTCAGCGTCGCCAGTATTGTCGGCCCACCGACTTCATCCACGGCGCCGGGAATCAGTTGCAACAGGGTCTTTTCCGGATACAGTTTCTGATGCCGGTGGATGTTCTCCACCACGACGATGGCATCATCGACCAGAATACCAATAGAGAAAATGAGCGCGAACAGCGAGACGCGATTCAGGGTAAAGCCCCAGGCCCAGGAGGCAAACAACGTCGCCGTCAGAGTCAGAATTACTGCAACACCGACGATAGCCGCTTCGCGCCTGCCCAGCGCTATGAACACCAGCGCCACGACAGAGGCGGTGGCAAACAACAGTTTGGTGATCAGTTTCTTCGCCTTGTCATTGGCGGTCTCACCGTAATTGCGTGTTTCCACCACCTGCACATCGTCCGGGATGACGGTGTTGCGCAACACTTCCATGCGCTGCTTCAATGCATTGGCGACATCGATGGCATTCTCGCCAGCCTTTTTGGTGATACTGACAGTGACGGCTGGATAATCACGAGCACCCTCGCCAGCTTGGCCGAACCAGACATAACTGGCTGCTGGCAGCGGGCCGTCCACCACATCGGCGACTTCCTTGAGGAATACCGGTTTCGCGTCATGCACACCGACGATCAATTCAGCAACTTGCTGCGCATTACCGAGGAACTCACCAGCGACGATCTCCACCCTCTGATTGCCGGACAGCAGATCGCCCAAAGGCATACCCATGTTGGCCGAAGCGAGGGCATTGCGCAGATCCGCTACCGTAACACCGGCGCTGGCCATGCGCTCCGGACTGATCAGCACCTGTATGGCACGGCCGGCGCCGCCGGTGGTCGCAACTTCGCGCGTACCGGCCACATGTTTGAGATCAGCCTCTATGCTGTGCGCCAGACGGTTGAGCGTATCGCTGCCGACATCCTCGCGCTCGCTGTAGAGTGTGAAAGTGACGATAGGCACATCGTCGATGCCCCTAGGCTTGATGATGGGCTCCAGCACGCCGAGGTTGACCGGCAGCCAATCGGCATTGCTGCGCAGGGTGTCGTGCAAGCGCACCAGCGCCTCGTTGCGCGGCACGCCGGCCTTGAACTGCACGGTGATGATGGCAACACCGGAGCGCGAGACGGACATGACATGCTCCACACCCTGCATTTGCGCCAGCACCTGCTCGGCAGGGATGGCCACCATCTGCTCGACATCGGGAATGGCGGCGCCGGGGAAGGGGATAATGACGCTGGCCATGGTGACATCGATCTGCGGCTCTTCCTCGCGCGGGGTCACCATCACAGCAAACACGCCCAGCAGGAAAGCCATCAGCGCGAGCAGCGGCGTGATGCGCGCATCCTGAAAATAGCTGGCAATGCGGCCGGAAACCCCGATGGCCTGCGTTGTCTGTGGCTGTGATGTGGTCTGATCGCTCATGTCTTATCCGCTATCAGCGCAGGCCTGCCGCGATTTGCGGGTCCAGTGCGATGCGTTCGCCACTGGAGATTCCAGCCAGGATTTCCACCTGATCGCCGCTTACGGGGCCCAGTCGCACCTGGCGCAGCAAAGGCTTACCTGCACTGTTCAACACATAGAGACCGGTCATTTCCGCACGCCGGACCACGGCGCTATACGGCACCAGTATCCTGTCGGCCCCGTCCTGACCAGCCCTGATGCCTGCCGGCAACGTCACCCGGGCAAACATGCCGGGGCTGATACCCTGCAGATTGGCAGGCAGGGTCAATCGCAATGTACGGGTATGCGTACGCGGGTCGGCTGCAGGCAGCAAGTGCATGCGTACAGGCTTGATCGCTTCTGGCAGACCCGCCATCTCGATCCGCAGCTCTTCACTCGCACGGCGTTCAATATCTGCCGCAAGGCTTTGCGGAACCGCAACGCTCACGCGCAGCTCGGCCGGGTCATAGAGTGACATCAACGCCTTACCGGGGAGGGCGATGTCGCCGACTTCCGCCAGCAATTCCGAAATTACGCCGGCATAGGGTGCCTGTACGATGTTGAAACTCTTCTGGGTTCTGGCGATGCCGGCCTGAGCCACCTGGCTGTTGACTTCGGCCTGAGCGGATTTGAATCTTGCCTGCGCCTGCTCCAGCGCTGCTTCGCTGATATAGTTCTTGGCATACAACTGTTGCTGACGCTCATATTCCTGCTTCGCCAGATTGAGCTGCGCCTGCGATGCCGCAAGTTGCGCATCAGCGGCGACGGCACCCTGGCTCGCTTCTCTGGCATCCAGACGCACCAGCGATTGTCCGCTTTTGACCGAATCACCGGCTACGGCATTCAGCTCGACGATGGTACCGGGCACCTGCGCCGCGACCATGGTCTGCCGGACTGCTTCTACCGTGCCGTCATAGGTCTGCCGCGCCGCTTGCTGTGAGCCACCAACCAACAGCGTACGCAAGGATGACGCCTCTGCTCTTTCAGTTTCTGCAGCATGCAAATGACTGCCCAACTGAAACAGCAGGGCGGCGCCGAGAAGAATAGCGCCCATATAAAGCGAACGCCTTGCGGATCTGCGCAATACGCTGTTCGCTGTTATGGACCGCGGCACGACTCTTGATAGACGCATGCTTAACCCACCTCTCGACAGGATTGACAGAACAGGCTGTAAAGCAACTGCATGACTGCCTGCGCCTCGGCGCTGGTGATCGAATAATAGATTTGCTTGCCTTCCCGCCTTGTACTCACCAGCTTTGCCTGTCGCAGCACGGTAAGTTGCTGCGACAGCGAAGGCTGCTGCAGTCCCAGTTTCTGCTCCAGGTCGCTAACACATTGCTCACCCTTGGTCAGCTGACACAACAGCAACAGACGGTCGGGATTCGCCAGCACCTTGAGTAATGCGCTAGCCTTGTCACTCGACGCACGCATGGCTACCAGATCAATAACATCTTTGGCTACATTCATACTACACTCAGTGAAAAATTTAATAAAAACATATTATATATATTTTTATATTATTGCAAGCAGTGTGTCAATTGCGGACTGGCAAATGTTAGCTAATTAAAGAGAATGAAGGGCAGCGGCAGCTGATTCTAGGTCAGGCTGCCGCTGAAATCAGGATTTGCTTCTAAAGGTAACGACCAGCACATCACGATAGGCCGGCTTGTCCGGATCGATCTGCTCTACCGGCGTCACGCCGTGCATGCAGCGGTGATCATTAACCACCGCCACATCCAGCGGATCCGTCAGCGTGAAGCTGTCCAGAGTGCGCAACTCGAGATCATGCATGGTGGTGGTGCCGCTGGAGATATTGACCCGTTGCACCATCATGACCAGCACGAAATCGACGCCGTCACGATGCACGCCCTCTGGAGTCGGCCGGCCATGCTGATCGTCGGTGGCTTCGATACGAAACTGATGCAGCTCGATATGCCAAGTCGGCGACGGCTTCAGGCTGGAAAACAGCTGATGTGCAAATTTAAGAATACTCTGCAGACTCTGGCTGCGCAGCACCTGCGGCTCAATCGGCTCGAACTCACGTGCGATGCCCCCGTTCAGGCGGTTGTAATCCAGACTCTGGAAATGCGGCTGGTGTGCTTCCAGCCGGACGGAACCCGGCACATCAGTCGCACTCATGACCGCATAGCGCCGACGGCGATAGCGGCCACCATCTGCCATGTACTGGTCCAGCGGCATATCGTTCCAGCTCGCAGCAAAATCGGCCCAATCGGATAGCGCACCCGCATCTTCTGATTGCAAAATTGCCCGAACCTCTTGCGCCGGTGCGAAACAAAAACCAGCCTGATCGATGCGGCCGGCCAGTTCCATCAGTTTGGAATCATTCATCAGGACATTAACCATTCAAGTGATTGCATTTGCGCATATTCTAGCCGATGGCACCGGCTTCAATAGGTATTTTTCAGGGCTTCGCCTGTGATGCAGCAAGGCCGCCTAAAATGCTTGACGCTCAAGCGCAAAATAAAGAATGATTGAAGTATGATGGCCTTTATCGCAAGTACACACATCTGCCCAACCGTAAGCCAGTCGCCTCTCTGCGGTTCCGGGCGCTGAACAGGACAACATCATGCTGGCAACCCTGCTTCGCCTCATCTGCAAGCTACTGTTCCGCGTCCGGCTACACGGTCGCGCCCAGCCGCCAGACAACGGCCGGCTGCTGATCATTGCCAATCACGAGTCCTTCCTCGACGGCCTGCTACTCGGGCTCTATCTGCCGTTCCGCCCCACTTTCGTCGTCTATACCGGCGTACTCGACAACTGGCTGTTCCGCCAGTTTCTGAAGCTGGTGCCGCACCTGGCGGTCGACCACGCCAGCCCGCTAGGCATCAAGAAGATCATCCGCCTGATCGAATCAGGCGAACCTGTCGTCATTTTCCCGGAAGGACGCATCACCAACACCGGCAGCCTGATGAAAGTCTATGAAGGCCCGGCTTTCGTCGCCGCCAAGACCGGCGCCACCATCCTGCCGGTACGTATCCACGGTGCAGCCCATTCCTATTTCGGCCGTCTGTCGCGCGATTTCCCACGCAAACTGCTGCCGCAGATAGACCTCTGGTTCATGCCGACCGGGCACATCGCCATGCCCGATGCGCCCTTGAGCAAACAGCGCAGAAGACTGGCGGGTGAAGCCATGTGCCGCCTGATGCAGGAGATGCTGGCTGCTTCGCAACCACAGCGGACGCTGTTCTGCGCCCTGCTGGATGCTGTGCAACTGCACGGCAGGAAAACCCTGCTGATGGAGGACATGAAACAGACTAGCGACACTTACGGCAGTCTGCTGAAGAAAAGCCTGGCACTGGGCCGCCTCGTCAGCAAAATTAGCCAGCCGGATGAGGCGGTCGGCGTGCTGATGCCCAACATCAACACCACGGTCAGCCTGATTTTCGGCATGACGGCAATGCGACGTATACCCGCCATGCTGAATTACACGGCCGGTGCACAGGGCATGCGCAACGCCTGCGTCGCCGCCTCGGTGAAAACCATCATCACCTCACGCCAGTTCATCGAGGTGGCCAAGCTGCAGGATGTCGTCACCGCCATGAGTGATTTCCGCATTCTCTATCTGGAAGACCTGCGCGGCAGTTTCGGCCTCAAGGACAAACTCTGGCTCATGCTGTTCGCGCTACGCCTGCCGCGCTTGGCAGAGCAATCGCAGGACCCGGAAAAACCGGCAGCCATCCTCTTTACTTCCGGCTCGGAAGGGAAACCGAAAGGTGTCGTGCTGAGCCACCTTGCCATCCTCGCCAACGTCGCGCAGATTCGCGCCATTATCGATTTCTCGCCGAAGGACAAATTCTTCATCGCCCTGCCGCTGTTCCACTCCTTCGGTTTCACCGCCGGCGCGGTGCTGCCCGTGGTCAGCGGCACACGGCTGTTCATCTATCCCTCGCCGCTGCACTACCGGCTGATCCCGGAGATTGTCTACGACAGCGGCTGCACCGTGCTGTTCGGCACCAGCGCCTTCCTCGCGCATTACGGCAAATTCGCCCACCCATACGACTTCCACAAGGTACGCCATGTGGTCTCCGGAGCGGAAAAACTCAACGAGGAGGTGCGCACGCTCTGGATGGAAAAATTCGGCATCCGTCTGATGGAAGGTTACGGCACCACCGAATGTGCACCGGTGCTCGCCGTCAACACGCCGATGTTCTATCGCAACGGTTCGGTCGGCAGGCTGGTGCCCTTGCTGCAAAACCGTCTGCAGCCGGTGCCCGGCATCAAACGCGGCGGCCTGCTACACGTCAAGGGCCCGAATGTCATGCTGGGCTACTATCTCTACGACCAGCCGGGCACACTGGCTGCCACCGCCTCCGATTTCGGCAGTGGCTGGTACAACACCGGCGATATCGTCGACATCGACGAAAATGGTTACGTGCACATCCTCGGCCGCGTCAAACGCTTTGCCAAGGTTGCTGGCGAGATGATCTCGCTGGAAGTGGTCGAACAGATCGCGCACCACGCCTCCGGTCAGCACCAGCATGCGGCAAGCACGCAAACCGATATGCAACGCGGCGAAAACATCCTGCTGTTCACCACCGACCGCAAGCTGCAACGCCACGACCTGCAACAGGCGGCACACGCATTGGGACAGCCGGAGATCGCCATCGCCCGCAAAATCATTGTCGTCGATGAACTACCGCTGCTCGGCAGCGGCAAGATCGATTACGTCCGGCTGAAGCAAATGGCGGAAAGCGTGGAATGAGGCCGGATAAACCCCTTGGCCACAGAGCTCACAGAGGGCACAGAGAAAACCTGCCAGTGGTTGCGATGGCCGGCTGCATGCCAGTTGCAGTATTGCTTCACCACACCGCCTGGCTGACACCACGGGCGCCATGCCGCCGGGTTTGTCGATGAAGCGCCGCACCTTCCTGCTCGGCCTGTCTGCCGCCGCCGTTTCTGCTCTTGGCTACGCAGGCTATCGCTACTGGCCGGAATCCGGCCTCTACAACCCCTGCCTCAGCGGCCTGCCGGCAGATATTATTGAACACCCGCTCTACCAGGACATCTGGCAAGACATAGACCCGGCACAGGTTTGGGATTGCCATGTACACATGATAGGTAGCGGCGACTCCAGCCTGCAGGATGCCCCTTGGCACAGCCCGAAGATGGACAGCCCACGTCATCCGCTGCTGCAACTGCAAAAACACCTGTTCATGAATGGCGCCTGTGCCGATGCGAATGCCGTCGACCACAGCGTGGTCGCCAGACTGAGCCAGCTCTGTCGCGAGATGCCGCAGGGCTTCAAGGCCATGCTGCTGGCGTTCGACTGGTGGCACGACGAGCAGGGCCGGGCGCAGCCTGAGAACTCGGCACTGCATGTTGCCAACAGTTATGTTGCCCGCCTGGCACAAACCGAACCGGATATCTTCGAGTGGGTCGCCTCCATCCACCCCTACCGGCCGGATGCGATCGACGCCTTGCAACAGGCGCATGCAGAGGGAGCGAAAGCCATCAAATGGTTGCCGCAGGTCATGAACATCGACCCTGCTTCCGCCAAATGCCAGCACTTTTATCAGACCTGCGCTGACCTCGATCTGCCCATCATCACGCATGGCGGCCGCGAATTCGCGCTGCCCGGCAGCCAGCACACGCTGGCCAACCCGCTGCGCCTGCGGCGAGCTCTCGACAGCGGTGTGCGCATTGCCCTAGCACATTGCGCGACGTATGGCAGGGATGCCGATCTCGATATCGGCCCGTACGGTCCGATGCGTCCGCATTTCGAATTGTTCGCCCGCCTGATGGATGATGCCCGCTACGAAAGGCAGCTGTTCGGAGAGCTCTCTTCCCTCACGCTACGCAATCGTGAGTGGGCGATTGCACCGCTGCTACAACGCTTCGACTGGCACCACCGCCTGCTCAACGGCTCCGACTATCCGCTACCCGGCGTCATGCCGCTGATCGACACCGCCAGCCTGCAACGGCAGGGCTTGCTGGATATGCAGGCAGTCGAATTTCTGCAGGCCATCAAGCCTTATAATGCCCTGCTATTCGATTTTGCCCTGAAGCGCTTGTTACATACTGGCAACATCCGCTTTGCCGCCAGCGTTTTCCATACACGCAAATTCTTTGAAGGCTGATCCATGTCCTTCCGGCCAGATCCCATCCCCGAAGCTTACCCGCTGTTCTCACGCGTCATGATTGCCGTTCTGATTGCACAGTTTATTTCAGCATTTGCTGACAACGCACTGCTATTTGCAGCGATTCACTGCTAAATCGCAAATGGCAGAAAGCTGGCAAATCCCTCTGCTGCAACAGTTCTTCGTCATCGCCTTTATCGTTTTCGCCCCCTTCGTCGGCCCGTTCGCGGACAGCCTATCCAAGGGGCGCGTCATGCTGCTGGCCAACGGCATGAAGTTCTTCAGCGCTACCGCCATGCTGGTAGGCATAGGCGCTGCCGCCTATTCGCCGGCCAAGTACGGCATCCTCAGCGAACTGGTCAGCCCGGACAAACTGGTCAAGGCCAGCAGCATGATAGAAGGCTCCACCATCGTCGCCATCCTGCTCGGCGCCATCATCGGCGGCCTGCTGGCGGACTACTCGGTGAGCAGGGCGCTGCTCACCATCACCGGCGGTTATCTGCTGGCCATGGTCGCCAACCTGTTCATCCCGCACCTGCCGGCCGCACATCCACTCGATCATTTTTCGCCGCGCATCCTGTTCCGTGATTTCTGGCAGGCACTGGGCACGCTGTTCCGCGACAAGGATGCTCGCTTCTGCCTGCTGGGCACCGGCGTCTTCTGGGGCGCAGGTGCCACCTTGCGCCTGCTGCTGGTGGCCTGGGTGCCGGCGGCGCTATTAATTACAGACTTGAGTACCGCTGCCAACCTGAGCGGCGCGGTCGCCATCGGCATCGCCATTGGTGCTTTCGGCGCCGCCAAACTGGTGACCCTAAGAACGGTCAATCGCGCATTGCCGGCCGGCATTCTGATCGGTGCACTGATCATCGCCTTTGCCTACATCAATGATCTTTACGTGGCCGCCGCCATGCTGATTCTGGTCGGCGCCTGCGGCGGTTTCTATGTCGTGCCGCTCAATGCGCTTTTGCAGGACCGCGGCCACGCCATCGCCGTCAAGAATTTCTTCGACAATCTCTGCATGCTGATGATGATAGGCGCTTACACGCTGATGGATAAAAGCGGCGTCCACATCATCACTTCTACGGTCCTGATCGGCATCATCATCGTCGCCATCGGCCTGATTACCCATTTCCGCCTGCGCCAAAGCAGAAACACGATTTGATCTGGCACAAGAAAAATCCAATCTAATGATAATCATGAGTGCCTTTTCATGACTTTAGGCACTGATGAAATGCGTCTGCAGGAATAAAGTGACATCCACGTAATGCATCTGTATCTAGCAGTCGCAATACGAATCCAAACAAAGAAAGGAAAAAACTATGTGGACTAAGCCAGCTGCTACCGAAATGCGTTTCGGTTTTGAAGTAACCATGTACGTATGCAATCGCTAAGATCGCAAATTTGCATGAATGACGGGCCTGTTTCGACAGGCCCGTTGCATTTGAAGGGGAGCGCGGCTCCCTTTTTGCTTGCCCGTATGCTGCAACCAGCAGCCAAATTTGGCGTCATAGCTTTTGTTGAAAGTTGACAGTTCAAACCGGCGACGAGGCAAACATAAAGTGACCACACTGCTCATCTCACACGGCGCACCGACACTGGCCATTGAGCCCGGAGAAACCGGAAAATTGCTATCCCGTCTGGCCGTCTCCATACCGCGACCCAGCGCCATACTAGCCGTTTCCGCCCACTGGGACACGGCCCGACCGAAAATCAGCAGCACAAAAACACCACAGACCATCCATGATTTCAGCAACTTCCCACCGGCGCTTTATCAGCTGCAATACCCGGCACCGGGCGCGCCGGAGCTCGCTGAAAAAACCGCCGAACTGCTGAGCCAGGCAGGATTCCACCCCGAGCTCGACGGCGGACGCGGGCTGGATCACGGCGCATGGGTACCGTTGCGTCTGATGTATCCAGAGGCGGATATCCCGGTCACGCAGCTGTCCATCCAGAGTCAGGCCGGGCCGCAGACACACATCGAGACCGGCCGGGCCATCGCCAGCCTGCAACAGGACAATGTGCTGATACTTTGCAGCGGCGCCGTCACACACAACTTGCGGGATTTTTTCAGCGCACGACGCGATGCCGCGATACTGGATTACGTGCCTGAATTTGCCGATTGGCTAGGGGAAAAGATTGCTGCAAAAGATTATGCCGCGTTGGTCGATTATCGCAACAGCCCTCATGGGCGGCAAGCGCACCCGAGCGAAGACCACATCCTGCCTTTATTCGTGGCGGTGGGAGCGGGTGAGGGAAGAACAGTGACACGCTACCAGCCGGAAAACACCTACGGCATCTTGGCCATGGATGTTTACCACTGGTCAACTACTGCAGATTGACGATAAAACCCTTGGGCAGCAACACCCAGATTTTGCCGCGCTGCTTCATGGCGCCAGCCTTGCGACCGGCCTCAAATCCTGCACCCCAGTAGAAATCCGCACGCACGCCACCCTTGATGGCGCCACCGGTATCCTGCGCCATCATCAGCCGCTTCAGCGGCTTCTCGCTGTTCGGGTAAGTAGTTGAGAGGAACACCGGAGCACCGAGCGGAACGTGCTTTGGATCGATGGCAACCGTGCGCCCGGCCAGAATCGGCACACCCAGCGCACCGATCGGACCGGGCAGGCCGGCAGGCAGTTCGCGGAAAAACACATAGCTCGGATTGCTGTTGAGCAGTTCGCTCAGCTTGTCCAAATTGTTGCGCGCCCAGTCCTTGATACCCTGCATCGAAGCCTTGTCCAGCGTCAGTTCTCCGCGCTCCACCAGCAGACGGCCGATAGACTGATAGCTGTATCCGTTCTGATCAGCATAGCCGACCGGAACGCGCTCGCCATTTTCCAGCTGCACGATGCCGGAGCCCTGCACCTGCAGGAAAAAGAGATCGATGATGTCATCCACCCAGAGCAGCTCCTTACCCTGCAGAGATAGCGGCTGCTGTTCGATTTCGGCACGGTTGTAATAGGGCACCAGCCGGTTCTCGATCAGTCGTCCGCGCACGCGCTTGTTCGCCAGTTCGGGATAAACGTCGGCCAGCTCGACGGTGATCAGGTCATCCGGCCGCGCATAGATGGGGTAGGGATACTTGTCGGACTTCTGGCGGCTGCCCTTCAGCAAAGGCATGTAGTAGCCGGTGACCAGTCCGCTGTCGCTGCCATCGACATTGGTCGCCTGGTAAGCGTTGAAATGCTGCTTGAAATAGGCGCGTACGGCGACATTGGTCGGTTTCTTGATCGCTGCAGCGGCTTCGCAGGCCGCCTGCCATTCGGCGCGGTTCTTCAGCGTGCTGCAACCGATCTGCCAAGCCGCCCATGCCTCCGCCAAATCATCTTTATAAAAGCCGTCTACCGCCTCCCAACTTGCAGGCTTCAATACGCTGTAATCCGTGGTTTTTACCGGTTCTGCCGGTTTGATCACCACCTCCGGCTTGGCGCTTTCCGGAATCTGTACCGGCGCCGGCTCACTCACCGCTTCTTCAGGCGGGCTGGGCGGCTCTGGCTTGACCTTGGGAGCGGCACATCCGGCCACGGCCAGCAGCAATAAAAGTCCGAGGCTGAATTTGATGCCTTGAAAAGTCACTTGCATGGAAGTCGAGCCGCTCATTCCGCTAATGCAAAACACGCGGCATGGACAGGGTGAACGCCGGAATCTCGGTATCGAACTGCATACCGTCTTCCGCCGTCATGTGATAACTGCCGCGCATGGTGCCCACCGGCGTACTGATTACTGTGCCGCTGGTGTATTCGAACTGCTCGCCCGGCTTGAGGAAGGGTTGTTCGCCGACCACGCCCAGACCGCGAACTTCCTGCACAACATCGTTGGCGTCGGTAATGATCCAGTGACGGCTAATCAGCTGTGCCGCCACGCTACCGGTATTACGTATGGTCACCGTGTATGAAAAAACGTAACGCTGGCTTGCATCATCCGACTGCTCTTCAATGTAAGCGGTCACTACCGTTACGGTAAATTCATAGCGATTGGCGGGCATCGGGTCTCTATTCAATCATTCCAGTGGTAGGTGAACTTGGTGCTGCAGAATACAGTTTCTTCGGCATGCGGCCAGCGAGATAGGCATCGCGCCCCGCTTCAATGGCCTTCTTCATGGCGCCGGCCATGCGAATCGGATCACGCGCGGCGGCAATCGCCGTATTCATCAGCACGCCATCACAACCCAGCTCCATGGCAATCGCCGCATCCGAAGCCGTACCGACGCCCGCATCCACCAGCACGGGGATCTTGGCATTCTCAATGATGATCTGCAGATTCCAGGGATTCAAAATGCCCATACCGGAACCGATCAGCGAAGCCAGCGGCATCACCGCACAACAACCGATTTCTTCCAGTCGTTTGGCAATAATCGGGTCATCCGAGCAATAGACCATGACATCAAAGCCGTCCTTCACCAGCGTTTCGGCGGCCTGCAGCGTCTCGATCATGTTCGGATAAAGTGTCTTCGGATCGCCCAGCACCTCCAGTTTGACCAGCTTGTGGCCATCCAGCAGTTCCCGCGCCAGGCGCAATGTACGCACGGCATCGTCTGCGGTATAGCAACCAGCCGTGTTGGGCAGGTAGGTGAATTCCTCGGGTGGCAGAAAATCCAGCAGCGAGGGTTCGCCCGCATTCTGGCCGATATTGGTACGGCGTATCGCCACCGTGACGATCTCGGCACCACTGGCGTCAATCGCCGCACGCGTCTCGGTGAAATCCTTGTATTTTCCCGTACCTACCAGCAAACGTGATTGGTAGGACTTGCCTGCAATATTAAGTGTATCTGTCATGTTCTCTTCAACCGCCGCCTACAGCGCCGACAATTTCCAGTTTATCGCCATCATTCAATAAGGTTTGTGCAAAGGCACTGCGTGTCACGATTTCTCCATTGCACTCTATCGCCAGACGTTTTCCTGTCAGTTCCAGCCTTTCGACCAGATCACTGACGTACAGAGTTGCCACATCAAATTCTTTGACTTTGCCGTTAATCGTGAGGTGAATCATGGTGAGTTTTTGCCAATGGTTGAAATCATGCGCTTGCTATGTCGCTATTTTACGTAGGTTCAAGCGCAATAAGCAAACTTAAATCCTCTCTAACAATCATAATGATAAGCCATGTGAAACATGGCAAACTGTGATGAATTATTTGAACCGGATTGCTTCAAGAAAAATATGCCGTCCACTTCTCCAACTCCTTGAAAGGGAAGCCATGAACATCTCGAGATTACGCCCGAACATCATTTCCAGCCTGCTGATGGCGACACTATCGACGGTTGTTCTCGCGCCTGCGGCACTCGCCGGCGAGGAGGTCAGCAAATCCCAGGAAATCAAAAAATCCATAGTCGAGCAGATAGTCGATGCGCAAGTCACCTTGGCAAAAGGGCCTTATAAAGGCTTACGCACCAATCACACCAAAGGTATCGTGGTTAGCGGCACTTTCACTCCGGCGCCCGCAGCAAGCACCCTCACCAAGGCTGCCCATCTGCAAAATACGCCGAGCAAAGTTACCGTGCGCTTCTCAAACGCTGGCGGCCTGCCCACGATCGAGGATACCAACCCCGGCGCCAACCCGCGTGGCATCGCCATCCGCTTTGAACTGCCTGATGGTACCATTACCGATATCGTCAGCCTTTCCGTCAATACCTTCCCGGTCTCCACACCGGAGGCATTTCTGGCATTCCTCAATGCTCGGATTGCCAGCAAGCCGGACAGTCCAAAACCAACCCCGGTAGAAAAAATGGTTGCAGAAACGCCCTCACTGCAACGCTTCATTGCCATACCAAAACCCTTACCGGTGAGCTTCGCCAGCCTAGATTACTTCGGGATCAACGCCTTCCAGTTCACCAACGCCAAAGGAGAAAGCCATTACATCCGCTATCGCATCGAACCGGTCAAGGGCCCGGAATTCCTGACGCCGGAACAGTTGGCTGTAGCGACGCCCAATTATCTGTTCGAGGAATTGCCACATCGACTTGAAACGGGCGAAGTGAAATTTCGCCTGCTGGCACAAGTTGCAGAAAAAGACGATGTGATCAACGACCCGACGGTAATCTGGCCGGAAGAAAGAAGAATGGTGGAACTGGGCGTTTTGCACCTGGATGCGCCAGTAGCCGATAATGCGGCTGCCGAAAAGACTCTGGCTTTCAATCCCCTGATTCTGGTTGACGGCATTGCACCCAGCAATGACCCGGTTCTGCTGGCCAGACCCGGCGCTTATGCCGTCAGTGTGAGCCGACGCTTGGCACCATAATTTAGGGCATGTTCACACTAAATTCGCGCTTGCGACAGGGGCGGTTTGGGATGCCATCCACGAAGCAAGACGCGCAGAATTGCAGGCCACTTCCAGCGGCTTGCGAAAACGTAGTTTCAGAACAGGCTCATCTGCGTAGCAGGTGACGCCGGAACTACAAAGGAGGGCGCCCAAACCGCCCCCCGTCCCCGTGATAACAAGTAAAAACAAAAGGGGTTGTTTCAGGAAAACGCGTCTGCGGCGTTGCGCAGCTTGCGAATGGAACAACCATTCGCTGCGCTTCGCGTCTTGCATCCATCGTTTTCCTGAAACAACGCATACGTGAATTTAGTGTGAACACGCCCTAGTCAAAAAGCCTGGCTTTTGAATTTATCAGCAGGCTTTTTATTTGTTTAATTTGCTAGCAATCAGACCCACCGCGTAAAATGCAGCCTGTGCGGGTGTAGTTCAATGGTAGAACGCCAGCTTCCCAAGCTTGATACGCGGGTTCGATTCCCGTCACCCGCTCCAGACTGCCGCTTTCAGATCTCCACCATCTCGAAATCTTCTTTTCTTGCACCGCACTCGGGACAAGCCCAGTTCGGCGGCACATCTTCCCAGCGGGTTCCGGGCGCAATACCGTCATCCGGCCAGCCCTTTGCCTCGTCATATATCCATCCGCAAATAGTGCACATCCATGTTTTCATGATGAAACCTTCATTCGTTTTGCCTGGTTGATTCGTTAGTTTTACTGAGTCGATTCAGTTAAAATACTACATCAAACTTGCTGATGTCACAGTGCAGGCCTTGATTCCATATCCATGCTTTCAGAATCAAGGCTTTCCGAATTCATCAAGTACCGACCCCTCAAACGTAACCGATTGCCCATTTATGACTTTGATGCCCCCCACCGTCCTCACCTTTGCCGCCACTGATCCAAGCAGCGGCGCAGGTCTGCAGGCCGACATCCTGACCTTTGCCAGCATCGGCTGTTATCCATTGTCAGTCGTCACGGCAATTACCGCACAGGACACACTGGGCGTCGAGAACGTCATGGTTTTTGATGCCGACTGGGTGAATGAGCAGGCCAGAACCATCCTGGAAGACGTCCAGGTCTCCGCCTTCAAGCTCGGCATGCTGGGCAGCGTCGAGAATATCGCGGTGATCGCCGAGATCATGGCCGACTACCCGGACGTACCTTTACTGATCGACCCCATCCTCTCCTCCGGTCGCGGCGACGAGCTGGCCAACGACGAGATGCAGGCGGCGATGGTCGACCTGCTGTTCCCGCAGGCGACGCTGATTACGCCTAACAGCCTGGAGGCTCGTCGCTACGCATTTGCCGACGAAACCGAGGAAGTCGAAAATACTTCGCTGGAAGAAAGCGCGCAGCGCCTGCTGGCCATGGGCGCGGAGTACGTCCTGATCACAGGCACGCACGAACGCAGCCCGGAAGTCATCAACACGCTGTATGGCGAACAGGGGCTGATCCGCTCCTACAACTGGGAACGCCTGCCTGGCAGCTATCACGGCTCCGGCTGCACACTGACCTCAGCCATCGCCGCCTGCATGGCGCATGGGCTGACCATGGAAGAGGCCGTGCAGGAAGGTCAGGAATATACCTGGCAGACACTAAAGGGCGCTTTCCGCCCCGGCATGGGACAGTATGTGCCGGACCGTATGTTCTGGGCACGCGAAAACGAAGAGCAGGACGATGACCGAGATGAAGTCGGGCAACCAGCTCTGTAAACCCGCCATTTGCGGCCTCTACGCCATTACGCCGAATGAGGGTGACAACAGCCGTCTGTACAATATGGTCGAAGCCAGCATTGCCGGCGGAGCAAGCGTCGTACAGTATCGCAATAAACGTGCAAATTCGAAATTGCGCCACGATCAGTCACGTCTACTGCTGGAACTGTGCCGCAAGCATCAGGTGCCGCTGATCATCAATGATGATGTAAACCTGTGTCTGGAGATCGATGCCGACGGCGTGCACATCGGTGCCACGGATGGTGATCTGCAGGAAGTCCGGACACAACTTGGCAACGACAAGATCCTCGGCGCCTCCTGCTACAACAGCCTGACGCTGGCGACCAGAGCACAAGGCGAAGGGGCGGACTATATCGCCTTCGGCGCCTGCTTCCCCTCCGCCACCAAACCGGAGGCTTTACGCGCTGAGCTGAGCCTGTTCAGCAAGGGGCGGGATGTTCTGCACATCCCCATAGTCGCCATTGGCGGCATCACCCTGAACAATGCAAGTCTCGCTATCGAAGCGGGAGCGAATGCACTGGCTGTGATTGGCGCCCTGTTCGAATCGGATGATGTAGAACATACTGCGAGACAATTTTCGCAGCTTTACCGAACCGTGAGCTGATTTCCAATGCATCAGAAAGGACTTTGCCGTGGCTGAGGAACTCTTTAACAATGGCCATCACGTCTGTATCAGGTTCAGCGACCTGACGGACACCAGCGCTTCACAGGCGGTGCAGTCGAATCAGTTCCTGATCGTCACCGACGGCCATGGCGCGCTCATTGATCCGGGCGGCAACATGACCTACAACGCCCTGATGATGGCGATGGGCAAATACTTCAACTTCCGCAAACTGCAATACATCCTCGCCTCGCACCAGGATCCGGACATTGTCGCCTCCATCAACAAATGGCTGGTCGGCACCGAGTGTACGCTACTGGCGCCCGCCATCTGGGAACGCTTCATCCCGCATTTCTGCGGCGTCGGCAACACAGAAGACCGCATCATCGGCATTCCGGATAAAGGCATGAACATCGAACTCGGCAACACCACCATCAAGGCCTTGCCGGCACACTTCCTGCACTCGGAAGGCAATTTCCAGTTCTATGACGTCACCAGCAAGATCCTGTTTTCCGGCGACCTTGGCGCTTCGCTGGTCAGCGGCGAACTGGCCAGCCATCCGGTCACCGATTTTGACGCCCACCTGCCCGCCATGCTGCCTTTCCACCGGCGTTACATGACCTCGAACAAGGCCTGCCGCCTGTGGGCCAATATGGTGCGCGGGCTTGATATAGAATCCATCGTGCCGCAGCACGGCCGCGCCTTCGTCGGCAAAGCCATGGTCAAACGCTTCATCGACTGGGTCGAAACCCTGGAATGCGGCATCGACCTGATGACCCAAGACAATTACCGTATCCCCTGAGAGCCTTGATATGACTTCACGCAACCAGCAACTATTCGAAAAATCCCTCTCCCTGATACCGGGCGGCGTCAACTCGCCAGTACGCGCTTTCGGCTCGGTCGGCGGCACGCCGGTCTTCTTCAAACGCGGCCTCGGCTCGCGCCTGTGGGACGAGGATGACAAGGAATATATCGACTATGTCGGTTCCTGGGGACCGATGATCCTCGGGCATGCGCACCCGGAAGTCGTTGCTGCAGTACAGCAAACCGCTGCCAACAGTCTGTCTTTCGGCGCTCCAACGGCACTGGAACTGGAAATGGCAGAACTGGTATCCAGGCTGGTACCGAGCATGGAACAGTTGCGTCTGGTCAGCTCCGGCACCGAAGCCACCATGAGTGCCATCCGGCTTGCCCGCGGCTTCACCGGCCGCAGCAAGATCGTCAAGTTTGAAGGCTGTTATCACGGCCATGCCGATGCATTGCTGGTGAAAGCCGGCTCCGGCGCCCTGACCTTCGGCCAACCCAGCTCTGCGGGCGTTCCGCCGGAAGTGGCCGCTCACACTCTGACCCTGCCTTACAACGACAATGCCGCCGTGAAGCAATTGTTCGACCAGATCGGCAACGAGATCGCCTGCGTCATTGTCGAGCCGGTGGTCGGTAACATGAACCTGATCGTGCCGCAGAACGGCTTTTTGCAGACTTTGCGCGAGCAATGCAACCAGCATGGCGCCGTACTGATTTTCGACGAAGTGATGACCGGCTTCCGTGTCGCCCTCGGCGGCGCCCAAGCCCTCTATGGCATCAAACCTGACCTGACGACACTGGGCAAGGTTATCGGCGGCGGCTTGCCGGTCGGCGCATTCGGCGGCCGCAAGGACATCATGGCCTGCCTGGCACCTCTGGGTCCGGTCTATCAGGCCGGCACGCTGTCCGGCAACCCGGTTGCCGTGGCCGCGGGCCTGACCACACTGAAGCTGATCCAGGCCGAAGGCTTCCATGCCAGACTGGCTGCCAATACCAAAAAGATGGTCGATGGCTTGGTAGCTGCTGCGAAAAAAGCGGGCATCGCTTTCTCCGGCCAGAGTGTAGGCGGCATGTTCGGGCTTTATTTCGCCGAAAATGCACCGAACAGCTTTGATGAGGTGATGAAAACCGACAAACAGGCGTTCAATCACTTCTTCCACGACATGCTGGATGCCGGCATCTATCTGGCCCCTTCCGCCTTCGAAGCCGGCTTTGTCTCTGCTGCGCACAGCGAAGCAGATATTGAAGCAACGATCGAGGCGGCAGAACGCATCTTCAACAAATAGGCGCGGTCGCTTTTTCGCTTTAGTCGACTTGCCAAAATCCGGCCCCGGCTCTCAATCTGCACCAAAGCGGAAAGAGCCGGGGCCTTTTTGTTTTCATAAATCGCGCAAAATACACTTGCAAAACAACGAGCAATCGAATTAAAGTACCGGGCGCACGAATTTTGTGCAGTGAAAAAAGACGCCTCATTCTGGTGCAAGAATTGATTTCTCATCAATCAAGCCCTCCTTGATGACGACAAAAAATGACCAGCAATCATCCAAATTGCGGCACACGTAAACCATAATTTTCTGAGGAGCATCATGCCATACGTAATGGACACCATCGCCAAACTCAAGCGATCCAGCCCGGCTGAGCTGGAGTTTTACCAAGCCGTTGAAGAAGTACTCACCTCCCTACGCCCCCTGCTGGACAAAGACCCCAAATACAAGAAACACAACATCATTGAACGTATCGTCGAACCAGAGCGCCAGATCATCTTCCGCGTGCCATGGATCGATGACAAGGGTCACGTGCAGGTCAACAAGGCCTACCGCGTCGAGTACAACTCCGCCATCGGCCCCTACAAGGGTGGCCTGCGCTTCCACCCCAGCGTCTATTCCGGCATCATCAAGTTTCTCGGCTTCGAACAGATCTTCAAGAACTCGCTGACCGGTCTCGCCATCGGCGGCGGCAAGGGCGGTAGCGACTTCGACCCCAAGGGCAAGTCAGACAACGAAATCATGCGCTTCTGCCAGTCGTTCATGAACGAACTCTATCGCCACATTGGCCCGACCACTGACGTACCCGCCGGTGACATCGGCGTTGGTGGCCGCGAAATCGGCTACATGTTCGGTCAATACAAGCGCCTGACGGGTAATTACGACGGCGTGCTGACCGGCAAGAAACTGAACTGGGGCGGCTCACTGGCTCGCACCGAAGCCACCGGCTACGGCGCTGTCTATTTCGCGCAGAACATGCTGCAAGCACGCGGCGACTCTCTGGAAGGCAAGACCTGCGTAGTTTCCGGCGCCGGTAACGTTGCCATCTACACCATCCAGAAGCTCTATCAGCTCGGTGCCAAACCTGTCACCTGTAGCGATTCGCGTGGCATGATCTACGACGAACGCGGCATCGATCTGGCATTGCTGAAACAGCTGAAGGAAGTCGAAGGCGCTTCGCTGGAGAAATATGTCGAGCATCACCACGATGCCGTTTACACTCCGGTCAGCACCTATCCTGCCGGCCGCAACCAGGTCTGGTCCGTACCTTGCCAGGCCGCTTTCCCGAGCGCCACGCAGAACGAACTGAACGAAGCTGATGCTGATGTATTGCTGAACAACGGCTGCATCTGCATCTCCGAAGGCGCCAACATGCCCTCCACGCCGGAAGCGGTGGAGAAATTCCTCAAGGCAGGCATCTGCTACGGTCCGGGCAAGGCCGCCAACGCCGGCGGCGTAGCAACCAGCCAGCTGGAAATGGCACAGAACGCCAGCATGCAGCAGTGGACCTTCGAAGAAGTGGACGCCAAGCTGCAAGGCATCATGCATGGCATCTTCACCCGCGCCAGCGAAACCGCAGCAGAATTTGGACACCCCACCAATCTGGTGCTGGGTGCGAATATCGCCGGTTTCCGCAAAGTGGCTGATGCCATGATTGACCAGGGTGTTGTTTAATTAGAAAACAGCACTCAGGCACCATGCCATGCTTCAGTAAAAAACCGCGCCTTTTCGGGCGCGGTTTTTTTATGCACCAAATACAGGCATAGCATCAGAAAATTCCCTGTAGAACCAAGCCTGTATGTCTACAGGCCAGTTGCATGGCCGTCTCACCAATATGCATCAAAATAGTGCAATGCACTTGTCAATGCACCAATCTAAAGCACGCAAGTCAAAACGCAATTCAACACTAGACCTTTTGCAAGTTATTAATTTAGAATATTTTTTCTAACCTGATAGCAAATTTTTTCTATTTGTCTGAGTGCTTGCACACTTCTTGCTTTCTAAGTGAACCACGTAAATTTTTGCCTTCACTTCAGTGAGCGATTGAAGTACCGGCAATTAGACAGATAAAGGTAAGTTGGTGATGCATGTGAACCCAGAAGCAAGCGTAACGAAGTTACAGAATCCGCAACAGCAAGGCCTGTACAGTCCCGGCAACGAACATGATGCCTGTGGCGTCGGCTTTATCGCAAATATCAAAGGCAAGAAGAGTCACGATATCGTCAGCAAGGGCCTGCAAATTCTTGCCAATCTGACACACCGCGGCGCCACCGGTTACGACCCCAAGCTGGGCGACGGTGCAGGCATCCTGCTGCAAATGCCGGATGCCTTTCTGCGCAAGGAAGCAGCCAGGCTCAACATACAGCTCCCGTCTGCTGGTGACTATGCCTGCGGCATCGTCTTTCTGCCGCAATCCGCGAATGGCCGCATCGCCTGCGAATCCGTAATCGCCCGCATTATCCATGAAGAAGCACTGACGCTGCTGGGCTGGCGCGACGTACCGCGTGACAACTCCAATATCGCCGATGCCGCACGTGCAGTCGAGCCAGTCATGCGCCAGGTGTTGATCGGCCGCGGCGCCAGCATGGCCGACCAGAACGCTTTCGAACGCAAGCTGTTCATCATCCGCAAGCGCATCGAACATGCCGTGCACGCACTGGAGCTGGAGGATGATTCCCAGTTCTACATCCCTTCCCTGTCTTCACGCACCATCGTCTACAAGGGCATGCTGCTTGCCAACGAAGTCGGCGTCTACTATCAGGATTTGCAGGACGAAAGCGTGGTTTCCGCACTGGCACTGGTACACCAGCGTTTCTCCACCAACACTTTCCCGGCTTGGGATCTGGCCCACCCGTTCCGCATGATCGCCCACAATGGCGAAATCAATACGATGCAGGGCAACGTCAACTGGATGGCAGCACGCCACGACGCGATGCGCTCGGCCCTGATCGGCGAAGACCTGGAAAAGGTCTGGCCGCTGATCGCCGAAGGCCAGTCCGACTCCGCCGCTTTCGACAACGCACTGGAACTGCTGGTGGCGGGTGGCTATTCATTGCCACACGCCATGATGATGCTGATTCCGGAAGCCTGGGGTGCAAAGGATAGCGCCGGCAACCCGTTGATGGATGAAGAGCGTCGCGCTTTCTATGAATATCACGCTGCCCTGATGGAACCCTGGGATGGCCCGGCCGCCGTCGCTTTCACCGATGGCCGCATGATTGGCGCCACGCTGGACCGCAACGGCCTGCGCCCCGCCCGCTACCTGGTGACCGATGACGACCACGTCATGATGGCCTCGGAGATGGGCGTACTGACCTTCCCGCAAGAGCGCATCATCAAGAAATGGCGTCTACAGCCGGGCAAGATGCTGCTGATCGACATGGAACAGGGTCGCATCATCGACGATGCCGAGGTCAAGCAGTCGCTGGCACAGGCCAAGCCCTACCGCCAATGGATCGAACAATCCCGTTATTTCCTTGACGACCTGCCCAAGATCGACAGCCGGCTTGAGCTGAAAGCCGCCCTGCTCGACATGCAGCAGGCTTTCGGTTATACACAGGAAGACATCAAGTTCGTGCTGCAACCGATGATGACCAATGGCGAGGAAGCCATCGGCTCCATGGGTAACGACAGCGCCCTGCCGGTTCTTTCCAACCGTCCCAAGCAGCTCTATTACTACTTCAAGCAGCTGTTCGCGCAAGTCACCAACCCGCCGATCGACCCGATCCGCGAAGAACTGGTGATGTCGCTGGTCACTTTCATCGGCCCCAAGCCCAACCTGCTCGGCGGCTTTGAATCATCCGGTGAAACCAACCCGCCGCTGCGTCTGGAAGCCAGCCAGCCGGTGCTGATGCTGGATGAACTGGCACAGCTGAAGTCCATCGACAGCCTCACACAGAACCGCTACCGCGCACTGACGCTGGATATCACCTATCCGCTGGCAGAAGGCAAGGCCGGCATGGCAAAAGCCATCGAAAACCTTTGCAGCGCTGCCAAAAAAGCCGTGCAGGATAGTTTCAATGTGCTGATCCTGTCTGACCGCGAAGTCAGCGCAGACCGTCTGCCGATTCCGGCGCTGCTCGCCTGTTCGGCCACGCACCAATACCTGGTGCGTGCCGGCTTGCGCACCAACACCGGCCTGGTGGTCGACACCGGCTCTGCGCGCGAAGTGCATCACTTCGCCTTGCTGGCTGGCTACGGCGCAGAAGCCATCTGCCCTTGGCTGGCGCTGGAAACCATCAACCGGACCGCCGGCAATGACGGCAAGGAAGCCCAGAAGAAATTCGTCAAGGCGATCGGCAAGGGCCTGTACAAGGTCATGTCCAAGATGGGCATCTCCACCTACCAGTCCTACTGCGGCGCGCAGATCTTTGAAGCGGTCGGCCTCAGCAGCCAGTTCATCAAGGACTACTTCACCGGCACCACCACCACGATTGAAGGCATCGGCCTCAATGAAGTGGCCGAGGAAAGCCTGCGTACCCATAACAGCGCCTTCTCCAACGACCCGGTATTGCTCGGTGCACTGGACGCCGGCGGCGAATACGCCTACCGCGTGCGTGGTGAGGAACACATGTGGACACCGGATTCCATCGCCAAGCTGCAACATGCCACACGCACCGGCGAGGCCAGCACCTACAAGGAATACGCCAAGCTGATCAACGACCAGAGCAAGCGCCACATGACCTTGCGCAGCCTGTTCGAAATCAAGGCCAGCGGCGCTCCTGTTCCGCTGGAAGAAGTCGAACCGGCTTCGGCAATCGTCAAGCGCTTCGCTACCGGCGCCATGTCACTCGGCTCCATCTCGACCGAAGCCCATGCCACGCTGGCAATCGCCATGAACCGCATCGGCGGCAAATCCAATACCGGCGAAGGCGGCGAGGACGAAAAGCGCTTCATCCCGCTGATCAAGGACAGCACCATGGCCGAAGTCATCGGCAATTCGCTGATTGAAAGCCATATTCCACTCAAGGCCGGCGATTCGCTGCGTTCACGCATCAAGCAGGTCGCTTCCGGCCGTTTCGGCGTCACGGCCGAATACCTGGCCAGTGCCGACCAGATCCAGATCAAGATGGCGCAGGGCGCCAAGCCTGGCGAAGGCGGTCAACTGCCCGGCCACAAGGTCAGCCCATATATCGCCAAATTGCGCTTCTCGGTGCCTGGCGTCGGCCTGATTTCGCCACCGCCGCACCACGACATCTATTCCATCGAGGATCTGGCACAGCTGATTCACGACCTGAAGAACGCCAATCCCAAGGCCTCGATCTCGGTCAAACTGGTGTCCGAAACCGGCGTCGGCACGGTCGCTGCCGGCGTGGCCAAAGCCAAGTCCGACCACATCGTCATTGCCGGCCATGACGGCGGCACCGGCGCTTCGCCGCTGTCCTCGCTGAAACATGCCGGCACGCCGTGGGAACTTGGGCTGGCCGAAACCCAGCAGACCCTGGTACTCAACCAGCTGCGCGGTCGCGTCATCGTCCAGGTCGACGGTCAGATGAAAACCGGCCGAGACGTGCTGATCGGTGCCCTGCTGGGCGCCGACGAGTTCGGTTTTGCCACCGCTCCGCTGGTGGTCGAAGGCTGCATCATGATGCGCAAATGCCACCTCAACACCTGCCCGGTCGGCGTCGCTACCCAGGATCCCGAGCTGCGTAAACGCTTCACCGGCCAGCCTGAGCATGTGGTCAACTACTTCTTCTTTGTTGCCGAAGAAGTACGCGAACTGATGGCACAGATCGGCATCCGCAAGTTCGACGACCTGATCGGTCGCAGCGATCTGCTCGACATGCAGGCCGGCATCGAACACTGGAAAGCCAGTGGTCTTGATTTCAGCAAGATATTCCACCAGCCCAAACTGTCTGCCGACGTTTCCCGTCGTCATAATGAAGAACAGGATCATGGCCTGGACAAGGCGCTGGACAACGAGATCATCAAACGTGCCATGCCCGCGCTGGAAAAGGGTGAAAAGGTCGTCATCGACATGCCTGTCGTCAACACCAACCGCACGGTCGGCACCATGCTGTCCAATCAGGTGGCAGTGCGCTACGGTCATGACGGCTTGCCGGATGACACCATCATAGTGCATCTGAGCGGTACGGCCGGCCAGAGCTTCGCGGCATTCCTGGCCAAAGGTATCACACTGGAACTGACCGGCGAAGGCAATGACTACGTCGGCAAGGGCCTGTGTGGCGGCCGCATCGTCATCAAACCCCCTGTCGCCTTCCGTGGCACGCCGGAAGAGAACATCATCGTCGGCAATACCGTCATGTACGGAGCTACCGTTGGCGAAAGCTATTTCCATGGTGTGGCCGGTGAGCGCTTCTGCGTACGCAACTCCGGTGCTACGGCTGTAGTTGAAGGCGTAGGCGACCACGGCTGCGAATACATGACCGGCGGTACTGTCGTCGTTCTCGGCCAGACCGGCCGCAACTTCGCCGCCGGCATGTCAGGCGGCGTGGCCTACGTCTATGACGAAGACGGCATGTTCCACAAGCGCTGCAACCTCAACATGGTGTCACTGGAAATCGTCCATCACATCGACAATGTGCCGGAAGATGCGGTGCACCATCTCGACCAGCCGGACGAAGTCACGCTCAAGAACCTGATCGCCAAGCATGTCGCCTATACCGGCAGCGAACGCGCACAAGCCATCCTGGAGCACTGGAACGAATACCGTGGCAAGTTCGTCAAGGTCATGCCGAATGAATACAAGCGGGCACTGATTGAGCTCGCCGAACAAAAACTGCTGGAGGCCGCTTAATGAGCAAAATTACCGGGTTCCTCGAATATCGACGTTTGTCTGAGGCCAATCTGCCCGTACCGGAGCGGGTCAAAAACTACAAGGAGTTCGTGCTTCACCTGTCGGATGGAGAAGCCAAGATTCAAGGTGCACGCTGCATGGATTGCGGCATCCCGTTCTGCATGAGCGGCTGCCCGATCAACAACATCATCCCGGACTGGAACGATCTGGTGTACCACCAGGATTGGCGCAATGCGATCGATGTGCTGCATTCCACCAACAACTTCCCCGAGTTCACCGGCCGCATCTGTCCGGCACCATGCGAAGCCGCCTGTACGCTGAACATCAATGACGACGCGGTCGGCATCAAGTCGATCGAACACGCCATCATCGACAAGGCCTGGGGAAACGGCTGGGTAATACCGCAGCCGCCGGCCCAAAAGACCGGCAAGAAAGTCGCCATCGTCGGCTCCGGCCCGGCCGGGCTTGCCGCTGCGCAACAACTGGCGCGCGCTGGTCACGATGTCGTCGTACTGGAAAAGGAAACCCGCATCGGCGGCCTACTGCGCTACGGCATCCCCGACTTCAAGATGGAAAAGTCCCACATCGACCGCCGCATGGCGCAGATGGAAGCCGAAGGCGTGCAGTTCCGCGTCAATCAGAACGTCGGCGAGAACGTCAAAGCCGAGGACCTGCTGGCTGAATATGACGCCGTGGTTCTGGCCGGCGGCGCCGAATATCCGCGCGACCTGCCGGTGCCCGGCCGCGAGCTGAATGGCGTGCATTTCGCCATGGATTTCCTCACACCGCAAAACAAGGTGGTGGCCGGCGACAAAATCGAAAACCAGATCATGGCCAGCGGCAAGCATGTAGTCGTCATCGGCGGTGGTGATACCGGCTCTGACTGTGTCGGCACCTCCAACCGTCACGGCGCGCTGTCCATCACGCAGTTCGAACTGATGCCGCAACCGCCAGAAAAAGAGAACAAGGCGCTGACTTGGCCCAACTGGCCGCTGAAGATGCGCACGTCCAGCTCACATGAAGAAGGCGCCAACCGCGACTGGTCCATCACCACCAAGGAACTGATTGGTGAAAACGGCAAGGTCACCGGCCTCAAGGCTGCCCGTGTCGAATGGAAAGACGGCAGGATGCAGGAAATCGCCGGTTCGGAATTCACCATCCCGGCGGATCTGGTGCTGCTCGCCATGGGCTTCGTCAGCCCGGTACAGAAAGTACTGGATGCCTTCAGCGTGGAAAAAGACCAGCGTGGCAATGCCAAGGCCACGACGGACGGCGAAGGCTGCTACCAGACCAGCAGCCCCAAGGTGTTCGCCGCCGGTGACATGCGCCGCGGCCAATCGCTGGTGGTCTGGGCCATCCGCGAAGGCCGTCAGTGCGCGCGCGCCGTCGACGAATTCCTCATGGGTTCATCCACGCTGCCGCGCTAAGCTCCGATATTTGTCGCGGAGCGGCAAACCATGAAAGCCATACTTCGAATTAATTTGGGTACTCCTGCGACCCAGGCTTTATAATTCGGGTATGGCTTTTTTTCGGCATTTTTCTGCGGCAAATAAATGACTCCACTCAAAAACGACAGCTTTCTGCGCGCGCTCATGCGCCAGCCCACCGATTACACACCCGTCTGGATGATGCGCCAGGCCGGACGCTACCTGCCGGAATATCGCGAAAGCCGCAAAAATGCAGGCAGCTTCATGCAGCTGTGCACCAGCCCGGATTTCGCTACTGAAGTCACGCTGCAACCGCTGGACCGCTACCCGCTGATCGATGCCGCCATCCTGTTCTCCGACATCCTCACCGTACCGGATGCCATGGGTCTGGGTCTCTATTTTGCCGAAGGCGAAGGCCCCAAGTTCAAGCGCACGCTGTGTGAGGAAGCTGATATCAAAAACCTTGCCGTGCCCGACATGGCCAAGCTGCAATACGTGTTCGACGCCGTCAGCCAGATCAGCAAGGCACTCAATGGCCGTGTACCGCTGATCGGTTTTGCCGGCAGCCCGTGGACGCTGGCCACCTATATGGTGGAAGGCAAGGGCGGCACCGATTTCCTCACTGTCAAGCGCATGGCCTACACCCGTCCGGATCTGCTGCACCGCATCCTCGACATCACGGCACAAACCGTCACCGCCTACCTCAACGCGCAGATTGCGGCAGGTGCACAGGCTGTCATGATCTTCGACTCCTGGGGCGGCGCACTGGCACACAACGCTTACCGCGAATTCTCGCTGCCATACATGAAAAAGATCGTTGCCGGACTCACCCGCGAAAACGAAGGCCGCGTCGTGCCGCGCATCGTTTTCACCAAGGGCGGCGGCCTATGGCTGGAAGCCCAGGCTGAAATCGGCGCCGATGCGCTGGGACTGGACTGGACCTTGGATATTGGCGAAGCAAGAAAACGCGTCGGCGACAAGGTCGCACTGCAGGGCAACCTCGACCCGGCCATCCTGTTGTCAACCCCAGCAGCAATCGAGAAGGAAGTCGCCGCCATCCTCGCCAGTTACGGCAAGGGCAACGGTCATGTGTTCAATCTGGGACATGGCATCACACAGTGGACGCACCCCAATAACGCGGCGGCAATGCTCGAAGCCGTGCGTAAACATAGTTTGCAGTATCACAAGGAATAAGCGTATAGCCCGGAACACGATGGCGAAGTGCTTGTATAGCCATTCTCCATTGCAATTTGCATCTGAATCACCCAGTACCGAATGACCCGCCGGTCATCGACAGCACATTGTAATAACGCTCGGTCCACTGCTGTTGCTTGGCCTTCATCGCGCGCACCACTTCATCGACATTCCCCAACAGGGTATCGACGATGCGTGCATCCAGATGCTGTTTTTTCACCATATCCTCCATGATCCGCTTGATTTCCTTCGGAGGCAGCCCATCTCTATACGGCCGATCTTCAGCCAGTGCAGTAAACACGTCAGAAACGGCAACAATTCTGGAGCTGGTGGATATCTCGTCACTTTCGATGCGGAATGGGTAACCGCTGCCATCCAGCTTCTCATGATGACTGCCGGCGATACGCGCTACCTCCTCCAGTCCTCTGACCGAATCGAGCAAGGTAAAGGTGAGGTAGCTGTGCATTTTGATCACGGCGAATTCCTGCCGGGTCAGCTTGCCCGGTTTTTCAAGAATCTCATTGGGCACACCGATTTTACCGAGGTCATGCAGGGTGGCAGCGAGGTCAAGCTCCGTCCGCTCGGATTCCGGCAGACCGAGCAATGCGCCGAGCGAACTGGTACAGGAGCTGACACCTGCGGTATGCGAAGCCGTGTATTTCGAGCGGAAATCAATGATGGCGGTAAAGAACTCTTCCATCTTGAGCGCCGCCGTTGCATCGCCGTAGATATGCTGCACCGGACCCTTGTATTTTAGAAAGGTCATCAGGTTCGGGGCCGTCAGTTCAAGCCAGAAGGCCTCGCTCTCCGAAATGCACAGGAAGAGTTCCACCACGCGCACATGGATCAGGTTACCACCCATGTTGCGCAACTTCTCGCGCAAGGTTGACGACTGATTGAGGATATGGATATCCCGGTCGATTTCACGCTCCAGCATTTCCGCCAGCTTCAGCATTTGCGCTTCCATCACATCCGGCGCATCGATCGACTCATTGCAACGGCACCAAGGCGTGTGATGCAGTCGCACCATTTTCGCCGACGCCGCCAGCCAAGGCACCTGCTGGTAGATCAGTTCACCGCGCAGACAATGCGACTCGCAATCCTTAACCTCGAATTCGTAATGACTGATTTTCTCCAGCGCGGTGAATGCGCCAATGTCGTGCAACATGGCCGCCAGAAAGAGCTTTTCGATTTGAGGGGGTGGGAGCGCAGCCTCTTCTGCCATTTTCCAGCAAATGTAGGCCGTACGTAACTGGTGCAAGGCAAGCTTGTGATGTGCGATATCCATGGCCTCGGAGATTGAGAACATGAGATCGGACATGCTGATCTGCTTGCCGCTGATTCTCGTTTTCATTAGTGCCGCCCATTTCTTGGTTTTTATTAGCGTCTAAATACTGAGAATTCCACAGCAACCCGTTGGATACAGAACGGGAACTAGAATAATAATGAATAACTTATCAGTCATTCATCTAATAATCAACAAGATAAATCCCTACTTCAACACTGAGAATCGCTATATCCGCCATCGACAAGCTACCATGCCTAGATAGTGTCGTCACGAGATATTTGCCCACAAGGCGATGCAGCGAATGTGAACGGAGGCAAGGAATGACGAAGCGCATTTCGCATAGCGAGTCGCAATCCCTCTCCATCGCTTGAGGTGTAAAAAGGCATTTTCCACCAGGTGCCGCAGTTTGTAGAGTTCTTTGTCATAGCGCCTTTGCTCCTTCCTGTTCTTGCGAGGTGGAATCTGCACCTTCATC
>Ga0208244_100217_pt1 | contig 71206 bp, 38 predicted proteins | sample SubbioCR12Aug_5A_FD_184828 | JGI IMG/M metagenome (GOLD analysis project Ga0208244, IMG submission 184828) | Serpentinite rock and fluid subsurface biosphere microbial communities from McLaughlin Reserve, California, USA - CR12Aug_5A (SPAdes) | ecosystem: Environmental > Terrestrial > Deep... | reverse complement strand
CGGGCTCCGTCCACGCCATCCGCGCCGCCCGCGCCGAAGGCCTCCCCGTCACCGGCGAGGCCTCGCCCCACCACCTCGCCCTCGCCGCCGAGGACATCCCCCTCGACGACGGCAACTACCGCATGAACCCTCCGCTCGGCACCCGCGCCGACATCCGCGTCATCCGCGACGGCGTCCTCGACGGCACCCTCACCCTCTTCGCCACCGACCACGCGCCCCACGCCGTGGAGACCAAATCCAAAGGCTTCCTCAAAGCCCCCTTCGGCGTCATCGGCCTCGAAACCGCCGTCGGCGTCACGTGGAAAGTCATGGTCGAGGAAGAGCGCATGTCCCCCTCCGACTGGGTCAGCCGCTGGACCACCGGCCCTGCCGCCCTCCTCGGCCTCCCCGCCCCCTCCCTCGCCCCCGGTTGCCTCGCGGATCTCGTCGTCATCGACCCCGCCACGCCATGGCAGGTCAACCCCGACACCTTCCGTTCCCTCTCCCGCAACACCCCCTTCGCGGGCTGGACCCTCAACGCACGCCCCGTCCTCACCGTCTGCGACGGCCAAACCGTCTGGAAAAAACCATGAGCACATTCGACTTCGACACCGCCGCCGCGGCCCTGCCGCCCGTCTGCTTCGAGCGCCCGCCCGCCTGCGGCCTCATCCTCGGCTCCGGCTGGAGCCAAGCCCTCACCGCCGACGCCCCGCTCGCCCGCGTCCCCTACGCCGCCGTCCCCGGCCTCGGCGCCAGCACCGTCGTCGGCCACGCCGGCGAATTCATCCTCTTCGAGCGCCACGGCCTGCGCGTCGCCGCCTTCCTCGGCCGCCGCCACTGGTACGAGGGCGAAGGCTGGGGCCCGGTCGTCCTTCCCGTCGAACTCCTCCGCCGCATGGGCGCCACCCGCCTGCTCGTCACCAACGCCGCAGGCGGCATAAGCCCCCGGCTCAAGCCCGGCGACCTCATGACCCTCTCGGATCACATCAACACCGTCGCCAGCAACCCCCTCATCGGTCCCGTCCGCCCCGGCTGGGGCCCCCGCTTCCCCGACCAGTCGCGCGTCTACGACCCCGGCCTCACCGCCGCGCTCCACGCCGCCGCCGACGCCTCCGGCATCGCCCTCTCCAGCGGCATCTACGCCTTCACCTCCGGCCCCGGCTACGAGACCCCCGCCGAGATCCGCGCCTATGCCAGCATGGGCGCCGACGCCGTCGGCATGTCCACCGTCCCCGAAGTCACCGTCGCCAACGCCGCAGGCATCCGCACCGCCGCGCTGAGCTGCATCACCAACATGGCCGCAGGCATCAGCGGCCCCCACCTCTCGCACGACGAGGTCATCGCCCAGACCCGCGCCACCGCGCCCGTCATGACCGCCCTCATCAACGCCTTCCTCCAAACCATTCCCTATTAACTATTCACTCTTCACTTCCCCATGTCTCCTCTCCCCACACCCTCTTTCGTCATCGACGCCGCCGCCATCGAACGCAATCTCGCCGTCCTCTCCGAGGTCAAGCGCCGCACCGGCTGCCGCATCCTCCTCGCCCTCAAAGCCTTCTCCATGTTCAGCGTCTTCCCCCGGATGCGCCGCGCGCTCGACGGCTGCTGCGCCAGCTCCGTCAACGAGGCCCGCCTCGGACGCGAATGCTTCGGCGGCGAGGTCCACGCCTTCGCCGCCGCCTTCTCCGAGGCCGACATGCGCGAGATCGCCGCCCTCGCCGACCACGTCACCCTCAACTCCTTCGAACAGTGGCACCGCTTCCGCCGCATCCTCGAAGAGACCCGCGCCCCCGTCACCTGCGGCCTGCGCATCAACCCCGAACACTCCGAGGGCGCCACCGAGATCTACGACCCCTGCGCCCCACGCTCCCGCCTCGGCGTCCGCCGCGCCGCCTTCGACTGCCAGCCCCTCGACGGCATCACCGGCCTCCACGCCCACACCCTCTGCGAGCAGGACGCCGCACCCTTCGCCCGCACCCTCGCCGCCATCGAGCGCCGCTTCGCCGACCTCCTGCCGCGCCTCTCCTGGATGAACTTCGGCGGCGGCCACCACATCACCCGCCCCGGCTACGACCTCCCCCTCCTCTGCGACACCCTCAACGCCTTCCGCCTGCGCCACCCCAACATCGCCACCCTCTACCTCGAACCCGGCGAAGCCTGCGCCCTCAACGCCGGAACCCTCGCCGCCACCGTCCTCGACGTCGTCCACAACGAGATCCCCATCGCCATCCTCGACGCCTCCTGCGCCTGCCACATGCCCGACGTCATGGAGATGCCCTACCGCCCCCGCGTCTTCCGCGACCCCGCGTGGCAGGGCGAGGCCGCCCCCGGCCCTGCCGCCGACCTCGGCTGCGACCCCGGCGCAAAACCCCACACCGTCCGCCTCGCGGGCGCCACCTGCCTCGCGGGCGACATCATCGGCGACTGGTCCTTCGACACCCCCCTGCGTCCCGGCGACCGCCTCATCTTCGAGGACATGGCCCACTACACCATGGTCAAGACCAACACCTTCAACGGCATCAACCTGCCCCACATCGCCCTGCGCGAGACCGACGGCACCCTGCGCCTCATCCGCTCCTTCGGCTACGCCGACTTCAAGTCGCGCCTCTCCTGAGCCGCCCTCCGCCTCCCGAAAACGGGATTGACTTTTTCGAGTCCCCCCACTAAGTTATCGCAAATCGTTGCGCTACGCTTTCCATGGATGTCCTCTTCTCAGGACATCTGTGGTTTTTTTGAACGCGACGGCTGCATGAGATAATAACCGGGTCAAAGTTTCGTTAGAAAGGGTCTCACGATGGAACGGGAATCACGTTTGATTGTGTTTGCTGCGGCTATGACGCTTCTTTCCTGTCTTAACCCACTCACCGGCCGCGTGCACGCGGGTGTCTACGACGACGTCGTCGCGTGGTGGCATTTCGACTACGACCCCAACGCGAACGGGCTGGCAGACCTCGACGAGATCCGCGACCAGCGCAACTGGGGCACGACCTCCACAAAAGGCGTCGGCGGCAAGCACGCCACCTCCCTGACCGGTCTGTTGGGCGGCCCGTCCTGGGAAAACGCCCCCTCCTTGCGTCCTGCAGGCGGACAGGAATACGGCGGACGTTCGATGCTCTTCCGTCCCGCCGTCAATACGGAGAACAACACGGCTTGGCCCGACACCTTTCAGGCGAACGGTCTGGGCTTGGCCGGCTCGGCCACGCTGATCACGCGCCTCCGCTGGGACGGCAAAAACACGCCTCTTGAAAACGTGGTCTGGCTCTATAACAACCATCTCGAGTGGAACGCCTACCGCGGCTGGCTGTTCGGCATCTCCACGAATGCGGCTGGCGGACGCCTCGCGTTCTACACACAGAGGACGACCTCCACAATGGACGCCACACTCACCAACGGCGTCTGGTACGATGTCGGGATGGTTGTCACCGATTACGGCACAAACAAAGTCGGCACGGTGGAGTTCTACCTGTGGCATGAGACCGGCTCGTTGGTCTACCAAAAATTCAACAACATCGGCATCACCAACTCGATCAATCCCAGCCCGCGCACCATCGTCGGCAGCGAGAACCACTCGAACGGCTATGCTGCGGGCAATAACCACAAGTCGTTCAACGGCGCGGTCAACCACCTCGCCGTCTGGAACCGCGCGCTCTCCTTCGCGGAGGTCAACGAGGCGTTCGGCAACCCCCAGCCGCTCTTCCAGATCGGCATCAAGAACAACTCGCCCTTCGACATGCGCCCGGAATCCGAGACCGACGCCGAATACATTCCCGGCGACCCGTGGCATACCATGCGCCGCGCCGTCACAGCCACCTACCGCGAGGCCACGCTGAAAATCCCGCTCACCAACCATCAGGCGCGGCTCGACTACATGTTCCACGTCAGAACCCAAACCGAAAACAACGCCCCCGCCGACATCGAGCTGATCGTCAACACCTTCACCAACGAGGCGCGGACCGCCAAATTGAGCAACGATCTCTACTGGCACGTCACCACCAACATGCTCTTTACCGGCACCAACACCTTCACCCTGCGTTACCTCTCGGGAACGTCCCCCTATATCGGGTTCGACTGGATGGAACTTGCAGGCGCGTGGCAGGTCGGTCTGGAAGACAACAGCCCGTCGGAATTCGTTTTGGAAAGCTCCGTCTCTGCCGACTACTTCGTCACCAACCCCAACTGGAAACACGTGCGGCGCGCAATCTCCTCCGGTACGACAAACGCCCACGTCAACTTCGCCCTCTCCGAGGAACTGGCGCGTCGTTGTTTCTTCACCTACACGACGCGCATCGTGTCGCAAGGCGGCGCGGAAACCAACCAGCACGCCTTCAGCGTCGATCTCAACGGCACCCCCGTCAGAAGTTTCCAGCCTGTGCCCAACGGCACCTACATCCGCATCCCGCTAGAACAGGATCTTGTGCAGGCAGGGATGAACACCATCAAGATTCGTTACGACGACAGCCCGGCCATCGGCGGGTACCTCCAGTTCGACTTCCACCGGCTGGAAGTGTCGGACATCCCCAAGGGCACCATCTTCTGGCTCCGCTGACGCTCGATCACCGTTAAGAAATAAAAAGGCGGAGACCGTTCTCGCGGCTCCGCCTTTCCTTTTCGGTCTTCACTGGCGCGCTCGTTACGGCAGCAACGACTGGACCACCTGATTGACCAGCTTGCCGTCCGCGCACCCCTTCACCTTGGGCATCAGGAGCTGCATGACCTTGCCCATCTCCTTCTTGCTGGACGCGCCACTCTCTGCGATACACTGCCGCACCAGCTCCTCGATCTCCGCGCGCTCCAACTGGCGGGGCTGGTACTTGCGGTAAAGCTCCACCTGCATCTTCTCCTTGTCCACAAGATCCTGCCGCCCGGCCGCGCCAAACTGCTCGATCGCGTCCAGCCGCTGCTTGATCGCCTTGCCCACCACCGCCACCACGGCCTCATCCGTAACCGCCTGCCCCGCGTTCACCGTCTGATCCTTGACCGCCGCGAGCAATGTCCGCAACGCCATCACCACCTCGCCCTGCTGTGCCTTCATCGCCGTCTTGATATCTTCCGTCAACTGATTCATCAGCGCCGAATCCATCCTGTCCTCCCTTCAAACGTTCCCAAAAACCACGCAATCACCCGACGCGAAGTAGTTTCACCGTTCTGAGCCCGATTTGCAACCGGATTTCCCCGCCTTGTTTCACTGCGAGTGATTCTGCTATCTTCTCCACATGCAACCCCTGACCCCGTACACGACCACGCTCACCCATGAGGCGCGTCGGCGCGGCATCCGCGTCACCCTGCTCAATCCCGATCCCGACCTTCCCATTTTCGAGCTTTCGCACGGCGGACGCACCGTCCGCTGCTTCAACGCCCTCACCGATCACGTCGGCGCAGCCACCTTCCACCTGCTGAACAACAAGGCCTCCTGCCACAACTGGCTCCGGCGCCTGCGCGTCCCCGTGCCGCCGCAGCTCCCGTACGACGACCGCCACCCCCAGAACGCCCTCGCCTTCCTCAGCGCCCACGCGCCTGTGGTCGTCAAGCCCGCCTCCCAGTGGGGCGGGCGCGGCGTCTCCATGGGCGTCCGCACCCCCGAAGACCTCCACGCCGCCGTCCGCTTCGCCCGCCGCTTCGAACCCGACGTCCTGCTCGAAGAGACCGTCCCCGGCGATGATCTGCGCGTGATCCTCGTCGGCGGCGAACTCGCTGCCGCCATCACCCGCATCCCCGCCGCCGTCACCGGCGACGGCCTCCGCACTGTCCGCCAGCTCATCCTCCGCCACAACGCCGCCCGCCGCAAGACCGACCCCAGCAACCAGATCCCGTGGGATCGCGAAACCCGCCACAACCTCGCGGAACTGGGCGTCAGCCCCGACACCATTCCCCCGCCCGGCAAGCGCGTCCGCGTGCGCCTCACCAACAATTACCACACCGGCGGCACCGTCGAGGTCGTCACCGACCGCGTGCCCGCCCGCGCCCTGCGTCTCGCCCGCAGGATCGCCCGCGCGTTCGACCTCCCTCTCGTCGGCGTGGACTTCCTGATCGACCCCGCCACCGGACGCACCACCGTCATCGAGGTCAGCCCCGACATGGCCATCTCGCCCCCGGAAGGCGAGGACGTCGCCAAGGCCCTCCTCTCCCACCTCTTCCCCGGCGCGGACACACCGCGCCCCGGAAACAACCGCAAAACAAGGGAAAAACGCACATGAGCACACCCCTCGCCAAACTCACGCGCTTCCTCGACGACACCCTCGACATCGCCGCGTTCCGCGACGCCTCAAACAACGGGCTTCAGCTCGAAAACAACGGCAACGTCACCCGTGTCCTCGCTGGCGTGGACGCCAGCCTGCGTCTCCTCGAAGAGGCCGCCGCCCGCGGCGCCGACCTCGTCATCTGCCACCACGGGCTGAGCTGGGGAGACTCGCTCAAGCGCATCACCGGCCTGAACCACCGTCTCGTCGCCTTCGCCGTCCGCCACAACATCGCGGTCTACGCCGCCCACCTGCCGCTCGACGCCCACCCCCGCTACGGCAACAACGCCCAGCTCTGCAAGGCGCTGGGGCTCAGCAACCCCGCCCCGGCTTTCATCTACCACGGCGAGACCATCGGCTTCACGGCAGCTTACCCGCGTCAGATCGGTTTCGACGCCTTCTGCGACCGCGTGCGCACGTGCGTCGCCCCGGAAATCCGCGCGCTCGGCTTCGGCAAGAAGACCGTCCGTAAAGTCGGCGTCGTCTCCGGCGGCGCGGCAGACATGGCTGATCAGGCGGCAGAACTCGGCGTGGACGTTTTCCTCACGGGCGAGCCGAGTCTCCAAGGCTACACCCTCGCCGAGAATCTGGGGCTCAACGTCGTCTTCGCGGGGCACTACGCCACGGAAACCTTCGGCGCGCGCGCTCTCGCCGGACTCGTCGGCAGGCGCTTCAAGCTGCCCGCCGAGTTTGTCGACTTCAAGATCGGCTACTGAGCCCGCCCCGCCTTGCCCGAGGCGCACGGCTCGGCACACCGCGCGCAGCCGTGCGTGCAGCCGTTCGGTTTGGAGACGTCCTCGCCCGACCAGCAATACGTGCAGAGCTTCTCGCGCGGCAGCCCGATCGCCTCGACCAGATCGTCCAGCCGCTGGTACGCCAGCGAGGAAAGCCCCAGCCGCTGGCGGATGCGTCCGACCATTTCCTGATACGGCTTGCCGTCAGGATCGAGGTATGCGGCCACGTCCGCGTTGTCGCCCTCGATCTCGCGGATGATCCGCCGCGTCGCCAGATCCATCTCGCTGCGCGACCGCGAGAAGTTGAGGAACCGGCACTGGTACAGCAGCGGCGGGCAGGCGATCCGCATATGGATCTCCTTCGCGCCGTCGTCGTACAGCCGCTTCACCTGATCCCTGAGCTGCGTGCCGCGCACGATCGAGTCGTCGCAGAACACCAGCCGCTTGCCCTGAATCAGCCCCGGGATCGGGATCAGCTTCATCTGCGCGATCAGCTCGCGCGCCTTCTGGTCCGGCGGCATGAAGCTGCGCGGCCACGTCGGCGTGTACTTCACGAATGGGCGCGAATAACGCATCCCCGCCTCCGCCGCGTACCCCAGCGCGTGCGCCACGCCCGAGTCCGGCACGCCGCCCACGGAGTCGGCCTCAACCGGGTTCCGGCGCGCCAGTGCCCCGCCGCAATGGTACCGCGACACCTCCACGTTCTTGCCCTCGTACGACGACGAGGGATAACCGAAATAGACCCACAAGAAGGAGCAGATCGCCATCTGCTCACGCGGCGGCAGGACGGTCTCCACCCAGTCGCACGCGCAGCGCACCATCTCCCCCGGCCCCAGCTCGCGCAAGGACGCGTAACCGAGATTCGGGAAACTGCACGACTCCATCGCGACCGCGACAGCCCCCTCCTTCTGCCCGACGGCCACGGGCGTCCGCCCGTAACGGTCACGGACCGCGTAAAGGTCGCCTTTGCTGGTCAGAATCAGCATCGAGCACGAACCCTCGATCTTCTCCTGAGCGTAGCGCACCCCCGCCTCCAACGTCTCCTGCGAGTTGATCAGCGTCGCCACCAACTCGGTCGGGTTGATCCCGCCACGGCTCATCTCCGAAAACTGCACCGAGCGCCGTGCGTACATCTCTTCGACCAGCGCGCTCAGGTTCGTCACCACGCCGACCGTGACAATCGCGTAAAGCCCCAAATGCGAGGAGATGATGAGCGGCTGGTCTTCGTTGTCGCTGATTACCCCGATGCCGCATTTGCCCTCGAAACGGCGGAAGTCGTTCTCGAACTTCGTGCGGAACTGGGAGTTGGAGATATCATGGATGGCCCGCTGGAACCCTTTGCCCGACAACACCGCCATGCCGCCGCGCATCGTCCCCAGATGCGAATGGTAATCCGTCCCGAAAAACAGGTCCGCGACACAATCATCCGACGAGACCGCCCCGAAGAAACCGCCCATGTGACACTCCTTGCTGCTTTGCTTGTAGACAAAAATGTGGCCGACAAAACCGTCGTTGGCGTTACAATACTGTTTCGCCCCCGTTGCCGCCAAGCAAAACCCGCCGCGCAGCCGAAAAATCGCCCCGTTTCACGCCGTTTTCGGCACCCGTGCGGCACCTAAAGCGCCACGCCAAGCCAGAGCGGGATGGTGACGAGGCACAGGACATGGGAGGTCAGGATCGCGGCGGCAGAGAAGTCCGCGTCGCCGCCGTACGCCTCGGCCAGCGTCACGCTCGCCATGGCGGCAGGCATCACCGCGATGAGGATCAGCACGCGCCGCACCTCCAGCGGCAGCGGCATCAGCGACAGCCCGGCGATGCACAGCGCCGGGATCACGACCAGCCGCAAGGCGCACGTGCCCGCCATCAGCGGCGAGACCAGCTTGCCGGGGTGCAGCATCGCGATGCGTGAGCCGCAGATCAGCGCGGACGCCGGGATCGTCGCCCCGCCCGCCATCCGGCACGTCTCCAGCAGCGTCTTGAGCAGTTCGCCCGTGTCGGAGCCCGCCGCAGGCACCGCCCCGTGCCGCACACACAGCGCCCGCACCACGAGCAACGCAAAGGAGAACATCAGCGCCACCATCGGCACGCTCACGAGGTTCAGCAGGAAGCGCCGGTCGAGCTTCTGCCCCGTCAACGCCTTGATGCCGAGCGTCCAGACGCACAGTTCCGAGCCCAGCCCGGAGAAGATGATCAGCGCGACGGCCATCTCGCCCCACAACGCCGCCGCCATGAGGATCGGCAGGAAGGAGTAGTTGTTCATCAGGCAGATGAAGTGGTAGCAGCGCCGCGTACCTTCCGCCTGCCGCCGGAGCAGGGGCAGCGTGGCGAGCCCCACCAGCCAACCCGTGACAAGGATGAAGACCGTGCCGACAGGCATCATCCAGTTGTGCAGCAGCGATTCCAGCGTGAAGTTCCGGACGATGGAACTGACGATCAGGCACGGGTAGAAGACGTTGAGCATCACCAGCGAGAGCTGGCGGTTGAACGTCGCGTCGATCCAGCGCAGCCGGTTTAACAAATATCCCGCCAGCGTCAGCAACACCAGCGGGAGCATCTTGATGAAGAGTGTCAGCATAGGTTGGCCGGTTTAGAAGAAGAGGTCGCGTTCGCCTTTGCAGATGCGGTCGTAGTGCTCTTTCACCGTCGGGTAGAACTTGGGCAGCGTGACGCCGACCGCCTCCAGCTCGCGCTGGATCACCGGCTCGCACAGGGCGCGCGTCGCGGCGCCCGCGAAGTCGTCCAGCCACTCGCGGAAGGTGAGGATGGCGTTGATCTTGCAGAATTTGCCCTCCTGGCCGGTCTTGAGCGCGTCCATGATGCAGCCGCCCGTGCGCCCGCAGCGGTAGCCCGCCGTGCAGAAGGAGGTGATAATGCCTTCGCGCGCCAGATGCGCGATCATCTCCTCCAGCGTGCGCGTATCGGAGAGCACGAACTGCTGGCGGTCTTTCTCCTGATGGGTCTCGCTGGCGAAATCGCTGTAGCCCTTGATCGCGATGTTGCTGCTGGCGTCCATCTGCGTGATGCCGCACCGCACGCAGGCGTCGCGCGACTCGGGCCGCTCGCGGCAGGTGACGATCATCCCCGTGTAGGGCACCGACAGCCGCGTGATGATGACGATCCGCCGGAAGGTCTCGTCGTCGATCAGATACGGCGAGGTGGTCGGCAGGTCGGTCCCGCTCGCGGGCTCCAGTCTCGGAAAGGAAATGGTATGCGGCCCGATGCCGAACTGGCGCTCCAGATCGCGGGCGTGCAGGATCGAGGCCAACAGCTCGAACTTCCAGTCGTAAAGCCCGTAGAGCACGCCCATGCCGACGTCGTCCACTCCCGCCTCCAGCGCGCGGTGGAAGGCGGTCGTGCGCCAGTTGTAGTCGCCCTTGACCGTATCCGCCGGGTGCAGCCGAGCGTAGGTCTCGCGGTGATAGGTCTCCTGAAACACCTGAAACGTCCCGATGCCGACCTGCTTGAGCACGCGCAGGTCTTCGATCGGCAACGGCGCGGCGTTCACGTTCACGCGGCGGATGCCCACGACCGCGCCATGCGGCGACTTCACCTGATGCGCGTAGGCGGTGCGGATGGTCTCGGCGATGTACTCCGTGGAAGTGTCGGGATGCTCGCCGTACACCGCGATCAGCCGCTTGTGGCCGATCTTCCCCGCCAGCACCTCGATCTCCTGCTTGACCTCGTCCATGGTCAGCATCCGGCGCTGCTGCGCCTCGTTGCCGCAGCGGAACCCGCAATACGTGCAGCGGTTGACGCACAGGTTGCTCATATAGAGCGGCGCGAACATCACGATGCGGTTGTCGTAGACCGACTTCTTGACCGCCAGCGCGGTCTCCTCCATCTCCTGCAGCAACGCGGGATCGGTCACATGGATGAGCGTCGCCGTCTCCTCCGGAAAGAGGGTCTCGATGGCACGCGACTTGGCGAGGATCTCGCGGATGCGGACGGCGTCGTTGGCGGGCGCGGCCTCCGCGCGGCTCAAAGCGCTGAAGATCTCCGCCTCATCGATGAAATGCCTGCCGCCCGGCAGATATTTCCCGATTTGCTCAGGGACGACAAAACGCTTGCGGTAATCGGCGGCATTCTCAAACTGGCGGATCGTGTGGCAGGCGGCGTGCTCGGCTTGCATAGCTTTTCCTTATGTCGTGAGGCAGAGCCGAACCCAAACCAGAGCGGCGAACGCATCGGAAAAACTTTTCCCCGTCAACCACCCCCAAGACCTCGGGGACTCGTATCCTTGGGTCAGAGCGAACTCCTCCACCTCAGAAAACGTGCGTATCATACGATTTTCCGTTGCGGCACTCAAGCCCGCATCCGTCCAGCAAGAGGCCGCGCAGGGACGGTCAGGCAACGGATCAGTCTTCGACGATGATCGGTGTGCCGATCTCGACCATCTTGAGCAGCTTGACCGCGTTCCAGTTCGCCAGCCGGAAACACCCCTTCGATTCCGCACGCCCGATATGCTCAGGAATCGGCGTGCCGTGCATCCCGTATCCCTGCAACGAAAGCCCGATCCACGCCAGCCCCACCGGGTTGTTCGGCCCCGGCGGAATCACCAACTTCGCCGTTTTAGGCCCTCCCGGCTCGAAGAGCTGCGGGTCGTACGTGTAGTTGGGGTTGGGAGCCACCACCCGCACGGAAAGTTCACCCGCCGGGCGCCGAGCCTTGTCCCGCGCGATCGAACACGGAAAAAGCGCCATCAACTTTCCCGCGCCGTCGAAGACCGTGATCTCGGTGCGCCCCAGCGCGATGCGGATCGAGCCGGCCTTGCGCGGCTTCGCGTAGGCACAGTCCGGCAGAACGACCTCGCTGCCGACCGGCGGGTTCGGCCATGCCAACCCCGGATTCAGCCGCTCTAGCGCCCGCTGCGAGGTGTGCCCCTTCTCGGCGAGCATCTCTTGAAGCGTCTCGTAACGCAGCGCGGTCAGTTTCGCCCGCTCCTCCCAATCGTCAGGAAACGGCCCGAGTTCCGCCACATCCGCCTCGGTGACCGTGTGGCGCGTCAGGACATTCGTCGCGCCGCCGAGCGCCTCCAGCACCGACGCGTCGGGAACCCCCGTCACAGGCAGTCCGTTCACCGTCTGCCACGTGACCAGCGCGATCTCCGTGCGAGCGCCCCACATGCCGTCCACGCAGTTGCACGACAGGTGCTGGCGATCGAGCAGCACCTGCAAGGCCAACGTGTCGAGGTTGAACCCCGAACGGTAGTTCACGAAACGCTTTTCCGCCGGCTCCTGCGCCCGCAACACGCCAACCGCCGCCAAAACGCAGAAAGCACAGATTCTACTGAGCGAAATCATGCGCAAAGAATAGCAGGACTTCCCCCCGACTGCCAGCGCGGAACCGCCCTACTTTCTGAAGACCGGCTCCGGCACGGCGAACTCCCCTTCCATCTTCTGTGGCAGGCGGAAGACATCGCCGTTCTGGTTGCAGAAGTACAGCCGCGACTCGGAGGGCTTCCGCCCGTGGCCGTCAGCCCAATACCCGTAAAAATCCGGGTGGACGTTGACGGGGCGCCTCACATACGTGTGGTTCATCTCGCTGCCGAAAGTCAGTTCCTTCGTCAGCCGCCATGTCGCCCCGGCGTCCTCGCTCAGCCACATGCCGATCTCGCCGCCGGGGTTGAACGGCTGCGGCCCGGTCTGCGTCGGCCCGATGATGCGCCAGCGCGTGTCGCTCTCGATGTAGACCGGCCCCGTGTCATAGTTGTTGTCGGAGACGATCCCCGTGAAGCGCTCTTCCCACGCCTGCCCCGTCCAACGCACGGTCCGCCACTCGCGCGGGCCGTTCGCGGGGCCGGACTCGTACCCCTTGCTCAGCACGAAGAGAATGATCGGGTTCCCTTTGGAGTCGAACTGCACGTCTTTGATGTAGCAGTTGCGCGGCGTGCTCTCATACTCCAGAACCAACGCGGCGTTCACCTTGTTCGTCAGCGGTGTTTCGAGCACCTCGCCCTTCGCATTCTTCCACGTCGCGCCGAAATCGTCGGTCTCCATGTAGTAGACGTTGGTGCGGTAGTTGAGCCCCTTGCCCCGCGGGTGCTGGTTGAACGCCACGCCGGTCTTCTTGTTCCGCCACTGCCAACTGATCTGATAGTGCCCGTCCTCGAAATAGGCAGTCTGTTTGCGCTCGCTCCACTCCGTGCCCTCGGGGTTGCTGGTCATCATGTAGTTGCCGCGCCCCTTCACGTACCACGTGTGGACGAAAAGAAACCCTTTGCCGGGATAGTAGAAGGGCTCAGGATAGGAAAAGTTGCCGGTCCACATCAGTTGGAACTGCTCGATGTCGTACGGCTTGACGCTGCGCGAGATGTACGAGGGCCTGCCGCGCCCGTGACTGCTCGAAAAGATCCACACATACCCCTTGTCGTCGAGGTTGATCACCGGGTTGTCATGCGCGTCGTCGGTTTTCTTGTCCAACAGCAGCGTGGGCCGCGCCACCTTGCCCGTCGCATGATCGTAATACGAGACCATGTGCAGCAACGTGCTGTTCCGCTCGTCGGTGCCGCCGTAACAGAAGAAGGTCTTGCCGACCTCCGGCGCGTACCACGCCATCGGGATGTGCTTGGCGCAATAAGTCCCCAGCCCCCCGCTGTACTTGTAGACGTACTCGTCTCCTGACGGCTGGTTGTAATACCAGATGCCGCGAAACCCGTCCACCTTCCGGTTCTGGATCGTCGCGTGCGTCGGCTGAACCTTGACCAGTTCCGGCGCACCCTTCACCTTGTTGGCAACCGTCGTGTCCGTCGGGTGCGTCATCCAGTGACAGACCAACTTGTCGGCAAGCCCCTGCCGCGCCTCGTCCTTGTGCACGGTCTGCACTTCCACGGCGTCCAGCACGCGGTTCCAGACGCGGATGTCGGTCATCGCCCCTTTGAGGATGCGATCGGCCGACCCCATCACCACGCCCGCCGTCAGGGGCGCTTTAAACCGTTCCCGCTTGAGCGTGATCGCCTTCTCGCCTTCCAGCACGCCGTTGCGGTAAATCTTGGCCACCTTCCCGTCATACGTCCCCGCGTAATGCGTCCACACCCCCGCCTGCGGCGCTTTGGCCAGCGCGAAACCGTACTTCCCTTCCTCGCCTTCGACCAGCATCCGGACCGCGCCGTTGAAGAGATACAGCGAGAAGTCCTGCCCCGGCTCACCCATCGTCAGAAACATCTGCGAGCGCGCGACGTCTGCCACCCGCACCCATGCCGCGACCGAGAAGCCCGTCGCCTCAAGCCGCTCCGTCATGTTGCTCACGCTGAACCCCGTGAACCCGTCGAACGGATACCCGTCTCCCTTCGGCGCGGCGCAGAGCGCCAACGCCGCCATCGTCCCCGCCATTGCGACCAGTATCTTCCTCATGTCCTTTGTCCTCCCTTTACTTCACTTTCCAAAGCCCGATCCCGAAAGCTTCCAGCATTTCCGGCTGCCCGTGAACCGCCTCGGGCGCACCGCCTGCCCACCCCGCCACGCGCTCTGCCGACAGCGCCTTCCGCGCCTCGGAGAAGTTCGCGACGACCAGCCACCCCGTACCCTGTGCGTCCTTCACCCGCGCCGCACGCAAATGCGGGTCGCCGGTCTCCACGCCCCCGACGCCCGCCTCGTCCGCATACGCCGCTGTGGTCCGCGCATCCGCCGTCATCACGACCGCCCCGCAGTCGAAGACCGTCTCCCGCTTGCCGTAATACCTCGCGCCCTCTTCGGACACCTGACAGATCTCCTCGCAATACAGATAGCCCCCGCCCGGCTTGGGCTGCTGCGACCAGATGTTCAGCTCGATCTGCCGCCCCGGCAGCCGCGCCACCTTGGGCGTGCCGCCGTAAAGCTCCACCACACCCAGCCGGTCGTCCAGATTCAGCCACCGCCCGCCGTTGCCGACCAGCTCGAACGCCTGCGGCACCGCCTTGAGCGCCCGCGTCCCGTCCGCCGTGTGCAGCGTGCGGGCGAACCCGTTGAACACGTCGTTCGGCACCGAGAGCGCCAACCCGCGCACACGCCGCAGGTAGGCGCTGTTCTCCGTACGCGCCCGCTGGAGCACCACCGTCGTCCGGTCGTCCGGCAACGCGCAGTAGGCGAGGAACAGCCGCCCCACCTCGGGATTATCCGCCCCCTCCGCCAGCCCGCCCTTGGAGAGCAAGTCCGAGAACCCGCACGTCGCGAAACCGCCCTCGAACGCATACCCCGTCCACTTCTTGGGCTCGCCGTAATTCTGCACCCCCATGCCGAAAACCTGCCCCGAAAGATTGAACTGCCACTCCGCCATGTCCGACGCATCCGACGGCACGCAGAGCCCCCCGGCCTTCATCGCCCCGTGCCACACCCACGAGGCGAACCGCCGCTCGCCGCGTTGCAGCCACGCGCCGTGGAACGGGTCGTGCCACTGCGTCGGCGCCGCCACCGCCTGCCGCGGCATCACCCCGAAATCGAACACCCTCCGCCAATAGGCTCCGCACGCCAGCGTGCACGCCTTGTCGCCCTCCAGCCGCTGGAAGTAGAGCGGCGAAAGACGCCGCATCGGCTCCAGCCGCTCGGCCATGAACCACCCGCCTTCGTTCGCGCGCTGCTCTTTTAGCACCTGCCGCAGCCAGCCGCGCTCGAACGCCTCGGTGTCTGCGTCGCCGAACGCGTCACGCGCCATCAGCCACACGGGAATCGCGTAGTCCTGACAGTAGCAGTAACGCACGCGGCTATCGCCGCCGACCCGCGCCAGACGCCCGTCGCCGAACGTGCAGGCCTTCATCACCTTCCATTGCTCCAGCGCGTTGTGGTAGAGCGCCTCCGGCGGCACCACCCCGCGCCGTTTGCACCAGAAATGGTAGATGCCCAGATTCGACTCGGTGATATACATGTAGCCCACGTTCTGGTACCCGTGGTGGTTGCAGGCGCGGGTGTCGAACATGTTCGCGCCGATGAACCGCGCGCTCACAGGCTTGCCGTCCACCACCGCGCCGTTTTTCGCGTCCGACGGCGTGGACATCGAGTTCACCAAAAGCACGCTCGCCTGCTCGCGCCACCGCGCCGCATTCGGGCACCCCGGATTCAGCACCGCCGCCCGGTGCGAGATGGCCCCCTGCCACATGTTCGACTCGGGATGGTTGTCCTTCGTCAGCCCTGCGGTGACCGGTTTCTTCAAGAGAAAATCCGCCTCTGACGCGCAGACTTTGGCGTACAGCGCCTTGATCTCGTCGTCCAGATGCTCCTCCAGCGCGTCGATCCCGACCGTCATCCGTTCCAGCCCGAGGCTGGAAATCCACGTGTGCCCCCACGCCTTACCGTCCGTACACGCGCCGCCGCCTGCGATGTGGCTGCGCAACGTGTAACGCAGCATCGCCAGCGCGATCCGCCGCAATTCAGCCTTGGACATCCCGACGCGCCGCTCGTCCGTGCCCGGATCGGTCCCCAGCACCGCGAACGCGCAGAACGCCGTGTCGTGCGCCTGCATGTACCAGTGCCCCGACTGCCCCAGCCCGTAAACCGCCATGTCCTCGCCGACAGGCCGGATCTCCGTCATCGCCGCCTTGATCCACGGCTCCAGCAGATGCACATACTGCCGCTGCAGCGGAAGCCGCTCGAACGCCGCCTCATCCGCACGCGCCGCCATCGCACCGCATACCCCCGCCACACCTGCCACCATCGCCAGCCACATCCTCATCTCAGTCCCCCGTCTTGTCTGCCGGATCGCCACCGGTCAGTCCATTAAACCGCTTTCTTCCCCGCGAATCAACATCAGCGTCCCGTCGGGCGGCGAGACCCGCTCCGGTGCCGCGAATTCCCCAGTCATCGTCTGCGGCAGCATGTACACCGTCCCCGCCCGGTCGCAGAAATACAGCCGCGACTCGGAGGGCTGCCGCCCGTGACCGTCCGCCCAGAAACCGTAAAAACCGGGATGCGCGTTCACCGGGCGCCGCACGTAAGTGTGGTTCATCGCGCTGTTCCTCGTCATCTGCCGCGCCTTGCGCCACGTCACCCCTGCGTCTTCAGTCCGCCACATCGCGATCTCGCCACCGGGATTGTACGCCTGCGGCCCCGTCTGCGTCGGCCCGATGACCGTCCAGCGCGTGTCGCTCTCGATGTAGAGCGACCCCGTGTCGTAGTTGTTGTCGGAGATGATCCCCGTGAACCTGTTCGTCCAAGCCGCCCCCGTCCACTGCGCGATCCGCCACTCGCGCGGATCGTTCACCGGCCCGGACTCGTACCCCTTGCTGAGCACGAACAGGATGATCGGGCGTCCCTGCGAGTCGAAGCGCGTGTCCTTGATGTACACGTTGCGCGGCCAGCTCTCGTACTCGAACACGAGCGCGGGGTTGACCTTGTGGGTCAGCGGCGTCTCCAGCGTCTCCCCCTGCACGGTCTTCCACGTCGCGCCGAAGTCGTCGGACTCCATGTAGTAGATGTTCGTGCGGTAGTTCAGCCCCTTGCCTTTCGGATGCATGTTGAAGGCGACCCCCGTCTTGTTCGTGCCCCACACGCCGCTGATCTGATAATGCCCGTCCTCGAAGTAGGCCAACTCGCGGCGGGGCGTCCAGACGGTGCCGTCGGGGCTGCTGGTCATCATGTAGTTGCCCCGCCCGGCGACGTACCACGTGTGGACGAAGAGAAACCCTTTGCCGGGATAGTACATCGGCTGGGGATACGAATAGTTCCCCGACCAGATCAGTTGGAAGGTGTCGATGTCGTAGGGACGGACACTGCGCGAGATGTACGAGGGACGCGCCGTCCCGTGGCTACTGGAAAAGATCCAGATGTAGCCGCGGTCGTCGAGATTGATAACCGGGTTGTCGTGCGCATCGTCGGTCTTTTTGTCCAGCACGCAGGTCGGCTTGGCCACCAGCCCCGTCGCGTGATCGAAATACGAGACCATATGGAACAGCGTGCTGTTGTTGGTGTCCGTGCCGCCGTAGCAGAAATACGTCCGGTTGGTCTCCGGCGCGTACCACGAGAACGGGATGTGCTTGGCGCAGTACGTCCCCATCCCGCCGCTGTACTTGTAGACGTACTCGTCCCCCGACGGCTGGTTGTAATACCAGATACCCCGGAACCCGTTCATCTTGACGTTCATCAGCAGCAGTTGCGCCTGATCCTTGCGCTGCGCGTCCGGCCCGCCCTCCAACGCGCTCAACAGGCTCGCGTCGCCGATATGCTCCGATGTCCACCACGCGGCCAGTCCGTCGGTGACCGCCCCCTCGGTCGCCTGCGCGTAGACCGCGCCGACATCCGCCGCCGCCAACGTGCGGTTCCAGATGCGGATGTCCTCCATCTCCCCCCGCATCATGCGGTCCGGGAAATTCGGCACCGCCCCCACCTGCAACGCATGCGGAAAGACCGATCGCTTGACCGCCGCCGTCGTCGAGGAGCACAACACCCCGTTGGTGTAGAGCCGGATGGTCGCCCCGTCATACGTGCCCGCGTAATGGAACCAGACGTTCGTCGGCGTGGCAGGCCCTTTCGCCGAGAGGTACTTCGTGCTCCCCGCCGGATCATGCTCCACCAGCATCCGCACGCCGTTCTCGCCGGACACGTTGTAGCGGTACAGCGTGAACCCTGTCCCAGCGTCGCCCATGTTGACGAAAATCTGGGAATTCGTGGCCGTTGTCTTGACCCAGCACGACACGGAGAAGTTGCTCGGGTTGACGCTGATTTCCGGCTGCGGCACCTCGTAATACGTCCGCCCGTCGAAAAAGATCGCCTCGCCAGCCGGCACGGCAAACGCCGCACCGGCAGGGAAAAACGCCAACAGCAAAAGCAACCGGAGGTTTCGCATAATCACCGTGCGCGAGAATCCGTTCAGCGGAGCAGAGCCGTCGCACACCAGATCACCGGCGCCTGCCCGTGCAGATCCCCCGTCACGCGCTTACGGTCGAGGTAGTACTGGCGGTCCGCCTTCTTGTTCGTGCCCTCACACACGTCGCGGATATCCCCGTTCTCGTCGATGTACGTCACCAGCGCCAGCCACGCCTTGCGCGCGGCAGGCCCGTACGCCTTCGCGTCGAGCCAGCCGTTCTTGACGCCGGTGATCATTGCGAACGCGAACATCCCTGTGCCTGAAGTCTCCGGCCACGAGCCCTCATCGTCGATCAACTGCCGCCACATGCCGTCCGCCGCCTGATGCTTCAGAAGCGACGCCATCATCTTTTTGTAGCCCTCAAGGATGCGCGGACGATCCGGGTTGTCCTGCGGCAGCGACCGCAGCAGTTCGGCCATGCCCGCCGCCATCCAGCCGTTGCCGCGCCCCCAGAAGAACGGCACGTCCGGCGCGTGGTAGAACAAACCGTTCGGACGCTGCAACTCGTCCAGATACACCACCATCTCCTTTGCGGCGCGGTCGATGTACTGCCGCTCGCCCGTCGCGCGGAACGCCTGCGCCTGCACCATCGTGATCATGAACATGTCGTCGATCCACAGGCGCGTCTGCCACGTCAACCCTTTTTCAGTCCACGCGCGTGCCTCCGGCGTGTCGTCCTTCGTCCCAGCAGGCGGCGGTGCCCACTGCGCGTCCGCCATCTGCTTGCCCATCAGCAGATAGCGGATGTCCCGCGTCTGCATGTAGAATTCCAGCGGCACCGCGCCGAACACCGTGTTGTCCACATGATTGGGCGGCGGCAGCAGAGGCGCCTCAGCCCCGAACAGCGGCTCGAACCGCAGCGCCAGACGCGCCGCCAGCCCGTCGTTCCCGGTCTCCTTCGCGAAACACAACGCACCGTACCACGTGCAGACATCCGGATAGGTGATCTGCTTGGGCGTCCGAGTGAACCGCCCGAACTGGCTGTGCGGCTGCGCCAGAAAACGTTCGGCGATCCGCATCCCCACCACTTCCGGCGAAGCCCCGTTGGGCCAACACCCGAACAGCTTGTCAGCAGCCTTCTCCGGCGCCGACACGCATCCCGCCACAGCCAACATGCCCACAAGTCCGATTCTCTTCATCGTTTTCCTCCTCATGTTACCTCAAACGGATCATCGTGCCCGATGGCACATAGAACAGACAGGCCGTTTTCTCAGCCGTGTCGACCTTCATTTTCCAACCTTCCGAGAGCCCCGAGACCGACGGCACCGCCGCTCCGCCCAGATCTCCCGTCCACGTCAGCACAGGGATCACCTCCCCGCGGCGCGAAACCCAAACGTCCTCGTCGTCAGCGGAAACCGTCACCGCCAAAACATCGCCGACAGTGAGATTCCCCTGCACCGCCACCGCATCGCAAGACTCCTCGCTGATGTCCAACGCCAGCGTCCCGTTCAGCGTCAGCGCCGTCGCCTGCTCCGCACTTCCGAGCGTCAACGTGCCGCACGCCCCCGGTTCCGCCCCCGGCGCAAGCGTCCCGAGGACGGTCACGCCATTGCCGACAGCGGGTGCGATCACGCCAGCGCCGCCGAGTGTGGCCGTGTTCGAAACTGTGTAGTTCCCGGCCAGCGTGTGCGTCCCGTTCGCGTACCACGCGCCCTCATTGATACGCATCGCCCCGGTGTTCGTGCTGATCCCCGTGGCAAATGTGACTCCCGTGCCCCACTTCGTGAAGGGGCCGCTGCCGCGAAAACTGCACGCCAGTGTCTGGCGGTTGGTGACAACGAACTGAAGCGAGCTGACAACATCGAGAATAAGGTTCGACCCGACATCCGCACCGTCGCACAAGATAAGTTTTCCGTTCTGCCGGACGGTCACCGAACGCACAGTCTCGGATGAATTCGATATCGCGCCCCTCCAAAAAACCCGCTTGGTTGTCGCGTTCCGTGCGACTTGTATCGAAATGTTTTTCACCCCCGCAAGCTCGACCGGGTTCTCCCACGTCAGGTCATCCGTCGCCGCATCGGTCTGAAGACGCAGCACCGTGGGGTTGAAGCCGTCTTGCCCCAACGTCAACACGCGGCGGTCTCCCCCGAGATTGACCGTCAACGGCCCGCCGTACGCGGAAAACCCGCCGCTGTACGCCGGGTCATTGGCACCGACCAACCCCGCATACACGTCGTTGGCCCGGCACCACTGCACCTGCCCCGCGCCCATTCCGGGTGCGCGTGTCATCATGCCCGACATCTCGACGATGCCGCCAGCCCGCGTCCCCGCAGCCGTGTCGTTGTTCTCGCACAGGGCGAGATTCGCTGAAGGTGACAACCCCATGCCCTCTTGCGCCCGCAGGATGCCATGCACCGCATACGTCCCCTCAAACGCGCTGTTGTCGCCGTTCAATTCGATCACGCTCCCCACACCGCCGCCAGCCCAGTGATTGAGCACCAGTGCCCCATGCCCGCTGACCGGCCCGTTGACCCTCGTGATCACAACCCCGATCTGGTTGTTGTCGTCGCCCGTCAGCGCCAGACAGCCGCCTCGCAGGCAGATCCCCCGATTCGCGTGCAAATCCAGCGGCCACGCGTTCTTTTTCGCCCGCAGGAGCGCCATTCCCGCCGTCACAATGTTGGTCTCCGGCGCGGCGGGCACAGTCCCCAGACTCCTGTCAACGGCCGGCTCAAGCGCCGCATCCACGACATACGTGCCCCCCGAATACTCGTTCGTCGGCTGCGTCAAAGCCGTCGCCCCGCCGCTGGCCAGCATCATGGCTGACACATTCGCCGGACCTGCCGCCACAAATGCCACAGGCGTTGCCCCGTTGTCCCTGATCAGCGAATCGATCCGGAGGGAGACGTTGTTCGCGGAGGTGTTGCGCCGCTCGAATCCCGTATGCGCGTCATACACGACAAGGTCACGTCCGTTCCCGCTCGTTAATGCGCCGCCTGCCACGACACTCCCCGCGCTGCCGCTGCCGACCGTGATCATCCCGCTCGCCACAACCGTCGTGCCCGCGCCGCTCAGCGTGACATCCGCCGCATCCGTGAGCCGCACGCTGTTCACCGCTAACGCATCAGGCGCAATCGCCTGTGCCGCCTCCGTCATGCGATAGTTCTTATCCGCCCCAAAGTCATCATCGTCGTACACATCCAACCTGATCCAATCGCCATCCTCACTTACTGCGACAAAGTCCGAATAATTCGCGAAGACCCCGGCCAACACGGGACCGGACACCCCGAAAAGATTTGCGGCCCCAGAGCGTATTCCCATGCTGGCAAGCGCACTGTCCGAGACATAGAGCAGCCCTCCGGGCTCGCGGCCGAACCCGGACGCGCGCACCTCGGCCCGCCGCCCTTCGCCCGTCGAATCGCTGGTCGTGCTGATCCGCCCCTTACCCGTGTTGACCTGCAGGGCAGCGAAATGCTGGCTGTGCGCGTTATCCACCGGCCCGCACGGCTGCACATACTCGCCGCTCCCGCGCGCGCCGCCGAAAATCAGAACCGCCGACGGGTTAATCATGTCGTCGTACGGACAATCCGTCTCAGCCCCGGAAGAACCGTTCTGGAAAGTCCCCCCGTTCAGGCGCAGCGCCGAAACCAGCGGCAGCCCGGGCGAGGCGTCATTCCGCGACGACACAAGTACCCGCCCGCCGCACGCTTGGACCTCGCCGTCGTATGTCTCCTGACGGTTGATGACGACGTCACTCGGCCCGCAAAACGCAAGCGCTCCCCCGCCGTTCGCCGACAGCGCCGCGACCGCTGCCGCGCCGCTGCCCGCACCGCCAGTGAAACCGACCGCAGGCGCGGCGGAATAGCCCTCGCCACGGCACGTGACGACCACGCCCGTCACACTCCCCGTCACATAATCGATGAACGCAACCGCCGTCGCGTTGCTGCCGCCTCCCCCCGTGAACGTGACGATCGGCGGCGCCACAAACCCGCCGCCCCCGTCCGAAAGCGTGACAGCGGCAACCCCGTTCCCCTGCGCCAGCCTCAACTTGCTGGCCCGATTCAAGAAGAAACGCCCTGTCGAGGATGTCAAGTTCGCGCCGCCGCCATACACGACCACATCCGTCAAATTCTCGAAAAACGCCCGGTCGCCGGTGAATGAACCCTCCAGCGTGCCCCCGTCGAAATTGAGCACCGCTGTATTCTGCGCGGCAGACGCCTTGGTGATTGCCCCCAACCTGAGTGTTCCGAGCCCGTTCACGTTCACCACCGCACGCCCGCGCGAATTCGCGACCGTGCCCAACGTCAACTGGTTCGCCGTACGGACAGAGACCATCCCCGCTCCCGCCACCGTCAGCTCGGCATACGACCCCGCCCGCGCGTTGCCAAGATCCAAAAACTTCACCTCCGCGTTCAGATAGGCTTGCCCCCCGTCACAGTAGAACAACCCGAACGCATCCACCGCCGCTGTGTTTTTCGCCAGCTCCAACGCATACGACCCGTTTGAACTCGCGGTGTATACGCCCCCGCGCTGGTAAAACAGCCCAGCCCCGTTCATCCCGATCCGGTAGCGCGTTTGACTGTTACCGTAAGGATGATAAAACTCGCCGCCGAGCAGTTCATATACACCGTGCCCGCTATACCCCGAGATGAACGCCGTGTTTTTCTCCACCCGACCTCCGGTCTGCACCACCGCACCCACGCTGCCGCTCTCGCGCCCGACATACAGCCCGGACGCGGTGGCCGTCGGACTGCTGAAACGCACGTCCGCGCCCTCACGGATATAAAGCTGGCCGCGTGCGTTGTTGGCGTTTCCGATATAGACCGACGCCGTGTTCGTCAACGTCAGGTACCCGCCGGAAACCACCTCTAGCCGCGCCAACGTCCCAGCCGTATTCCCCAGCTTGCTGATCGCCTGCACGGGCGAGCGCCATTCGCCCGCCAGCGCAACATCGCCCGCATCCTGCTCAAACAAGTCCGCAACCAGATCCCCCGTAAAAATCCGCCGCCACGGCGCGGTCGCGTTCTGAAGTCTCAACACCCCAATTGGCTGGGATGCCCCTCCTACGCGAATCGCAGCATCCGCCGAAAGCGCGTTCGCGAACACCGCCGCATCCCCTGCCCCCGGGATCTCGCCCCCAACCCAATTCGCGGGGTTTGACCAATCACCGTCGCCCGCCGCCTGCCACACCCGGTCGGCCGCCCAAAGCCCACATGCCGCCAATGCGAAGCCGACACAAACGATACACCGTTTCATCCTGCCTCCTGCCCGTGCAACCGGATAAATCCGGCTGGATCTTACCTCACCCCAAGATGTGTTCAAATACGAACACGCTGTTTCAAATCACCATGATCGCTATTTAACTCCTCGCTTTGCGAAGACGCAAGCGTTTTTTGATTTTTTCTGTTGCGGGAAATCGGCAATTTGCGATACTGGACGCCGATAAGTGAATTTGTGCGTTCACATCTGAACACACGCAACGCCAAGGAGCCTTCGATGAGACCGACGACATCCTACCTGAGCCTCGCACTCGCCGCGACGACCTTCTCATCCCTCTGTGCGCAAGAAGCCAAAAAGGTTTCGGACGCATGGACGCTGGAAGCCGTGCGCTACAATGCCGTATTGGTGGCAGACTGGATGACCGCCAACCCGAAGGGCCACAACCGTCTCGACTGGACGTACGGCGCGTTCTATGCGGGCATCACCGCACTCGGCCTTTCTGACCCTACCCTGCCTTACCTTGGCCAACTCCGCGAACTCGGCGGGAAAAACGCATGGGGGCACCTCCCCCGCACATATCATGCGGACGACCACTGCATCGGGCAGAGCTGGCTGGAACTCGCCGCCTTCGACAACAACCCCGTCTATGCTGAGCGCCTGAAGCAGACTTACGACTATATCCTCGCAAACCCCCACACGGGGCCGCTGGACTTCACAAAGAAGGACAACCAGAAGCGCTGGAGTTGGTGCGACGCGCTCTTCATGTCCCCGACCGTCCTCGTCAAAATGTACGGTTTCACGGGTGACACCCGCTATCTGGAATTCATGGATCAGGAGTACAAAGCCACAACGGATTATCTCTATGATAAGGAGGAGCACCTTTACTATCGCGACTCGCGCTTTTTCGACAAGCGGACGAAGAACGACAAGAAAGTGTTCTGGTGCCGCGGCAACGGCTGGGTCTTCGGCTCGCTGCCCATCATCCTGCGCGACCTCCCGGAAGACTGGCCCACCCGGCCGTTCTATCTCAACATCTACAAGGAAATGGCTGCCGCACTCAAAAAAGCGCAGCACCCGGACGGCGCGTGGCGGCCAAGCCTGCTTGACCTTGAAGACCCCAACCTGCCGGAGATGAGCGGCACCTCGTTCTTCACCTTCGGTCTGCTCTGGGGCATCAACAACGGCATCCTCGACCGTGCGGAATACCTGCCCTGTGTCGAGAAGGCGTGGAAGGTTATCACCTCGAACATCAACGAGGAAGGCCGCCTCGGCTGGGTTCAGCCCATCGGTGACCGCCCCGTTTCCTATACGGCGAACGACCACGAGGTCTACGCCGTCGGCGCCTATCTCTGCGCTGCCGTGGAGCTGCGCAAGCTGATCATCGCTGACGCCACGCCCGTCCGCAAGACGGTCGAGATCGCGAATCCCCTCGGCGTCTACCGCAGCGCGGAGACCATCGAATTGGACTGGCGAGCGCTCGGACTCAAGCCCGAGAACCTGCGCGTGTTCGATGTGCGCAACGGCGCTGTCCTGCCTCACCAGCTTTTCGACGCCGACGGCGACGGTACGCCGGACCAACTGCTCTTCAAGTCCTACACCTGCGCGAAACAGCAGCGGGCCTACTGGATCTTCAACAGCGCGAACCTGCCTGCCGCGCCGACCGAAACCGTCTGTTTCAGCCGCTATGCTCCCGAGCGCATGGATGACTACCTGTGGGAAAACGACCGCACCGCCGCGCGCGTTTACGGGCCGGTCATCATGAAACCCGCCCCCGCAGGCCAAGCCCTCGTCTCCAGCGGCGTCGACATCTGGAACAAGAGCGTCCGTTACCCCATCATCGACAAATGGCTCAAGCGCAAGAACTACCATGCCGATGAGGGCGAGGGCATGGACAACTACAAGGTCGGCCCCGGCCGCGGTTGCGGCGGACTCGGCGTTTTCAACGCGGGCACCTGTTACGTCAGCCAGAACTGGGCCACGCAGAAGCACATCGCTAACGGGCCGGTGCGTACCGAATTCGAACTCACCTACGCGCCGTGGGACTGCGGCAACGGCGTCAAAGTCAGCGAGACGCGACGCATGAGCCTCGATGTCGGCTCGCACTTCACCCGTTTCGAAAGCCGCTTCACCCTCGTCGGAGCACGCGCTGTCGCCGGTGGTCCCGGGCTCGACATTTCTGCCAAGAACCTGCACAACGGCATCCTCACCACCGCGCCGGATCAGGGATGGCTCGCAAACTATGAGCCCGAGCAGCCCAAGATGGGCTCTATCGCCACCGCCCTCGTCCTGCCGCACGGCGGCACGCTGGCCACGGACGCGATGGAGTGCGTCTACCTTCTCGGCACGCTCACCGCTGACAAACCGTTCGTATGGTATGCGGGTGCCGCCTGGAGCGGCGCGGGCGACTTCGTGAAGCCGGAGTACTGGACTGCGCACGTCTCCGCTTTCGCCGCAGGGCTGCGCACCCCGCTCAAGATAAACGTCAAATAAGGAGTTCCCCATGATTCTGGATCAGTTCAAGCTCGATGGCAAAGTCGCCATCGTCACGGGTGCGGCACGCGGTATCGGGCAGGCTTATGCGGTCGGGCTGGCGGAGGCGGGCGCGGACATCGCGCTCGTGGACGTCATCCCGATGGATGAAACCGCCGCGATGGTCAAAGCCCTCGGCCGACGCGTCGCCACCCTCACCGCAGACCTGAGCAAAGGCGACGCCATCGCCGACCCGCTGGTGGCAGAGGTCATCGAAAAGCTCGGAGGGGTGGACATCCTCGTCAACAACGCCGGCATCATCCGGCGCGAGCCCTTCACCGAGCACAGTGCCAAGAACTGGAACGACGTGCTCGGGATCAACCTGAGCACCCCCTTCTTCCTCAGCCAGGCTGCCGCCCGGCAGATGATCGCACAGGGACGCGGCGGCAAGATCATCAACATCGCCTCCATGCTCTCGTTTCAGGGCGGTATCCTCGTGCCCGGTTACGCGGCATCGAAAGGCGGCATCAAGAGCCTGACGATGCTGATGGCCAACGAACTGGCGCGGCACGGCATCTGCGTCAACGCGATCGCCCCGGGTTATATCGCCACAGACAACACCGCGCCGATACGCGCCGACCCCGTGCGCAACCAGACGATCCTTGATCGTATCCCTGCGGCCCGCTGGGGCACGCCGGACGACCTCAAAGGCATCGTGGTCTTCCTCGCTTCTGCCGCCTCCGACTACATGAACGGGTTCACAGTTGCCGTAGACGGTGGCTGGCTCTCGCGCTAAGCGAAAAATCTGGCTGCGCCTTCCGGCGCGGCGCGATCAAGGGCGGTGCCCGAGTGCGGCGGACAGCGTTGCCGCCGCCTCCTTCAATTGCGCCACGCAACCGGGGATACGGGCGCGCGTGAGGCGTTTCGTCACGCCGGTGATGCCGAGCGCGATATGCACATGCCCCCGGCTGTTGAACACCGGCACCGCCACGCAGCGGATACCGTCGTAGTACTCCTCCTCGTCCACAGCATATCCACGCTTGAGGACACGTCCGATCTCGCCCGCCATCGCCTCGGCCGTCGCGATCGTGCGCGCGGTACGCACCGCAGGACGAACCTTCGCGAAAAATTCATCCAACTTGTCCGCGAAGTTCCACGCCAGAAAGATTTTCCCTGTCGCGGAGCAGTGAAGGTCAGCCAACGTTCCCGCCGGAGCCCCCGCCCGGATCGGCAGCGGACTCTGACAGACCTCCAGCAACAGCGATTTCTCGTCGGAAAGCATGGCGATATGCGCCGTTTCCCCTGTCTTCACGGCCAGTTGCTTCAGCAAGGGCTTCGCCATCCCCGTAAGATCTACTCCATCCATCGCGCGAATTCCGAGATAGATCAGCGTGGAGCCCAACGTGTAGGTGCTGCGCTCATCAACGTCGAGAAGCCCCTCACGCGCCAGCGAGCAGACAATGCGCAGAACCGTTGTTCGCGGTACTTTAAGCGCCCGGCTGATCTGAAGCACCGTCAGCCCCGGCTCGGCCGCCAGCAGTTTCAACACACGCCCGGCATTCAGTAAGTTGGGGATCGAATAGTTTGGCATGGACTTACCATAGCAAACGGATACGGGAGCGCGAAGAGAAATGATCCGCAAAATTATGCCGACGCCTGCGGGATCGTTTCAAAAAACGCCCGCAGATGTGCCAAGAACATCTCAGGCTGATCCGCGTGAACAAGATGGCCCGCCTCGGCGATGGTCACAAACCGCGCGGCAGGAAACCAGCTCTGGATCAGCGTCTCGTCCGCCGCCATTCCGAAAGGTGAACGTCCGCCTGCCACAAAAAGAGCAGGTCCCTCGTAAGGTGCACGCAGCGGCGGAGCGTCGCTGACAATACGGTAGTTGTCGATCAGCGCCTGCAACGGCACACGCCACGCGAACCGGCCCTCGGCGTTCCTCACGATATTCTTCAACAGGAAGTCGCGCGTCTCGCGTTGCGGCACGAACGCCGCAAGTGCCGCGTCCAACTCGCCTCTTCGTGTCGCCTCCGCCAGTTCAAGTTGTTGGCACGCCCGCAACACGAAAAGGTGCACCGGCTGGATCGCCCGAGGCGAGATGTCGACCACCACCAATCCCCTCAGCCGCTCGGCCCGCTCGGACGCCATCTGCATCGCCACCTTGCCGCCCAACGAATGCCCGACCAGCGTGAACGTGCTCACAGAGAGACGGTCTAGGGTCTCCTTAATGTCATCGACGATGCTCCGCACGCTGAAACAGCCCACGTGGGGCGAACGCCCGTGGTTCGGGAGGTCAAGGCAGATCACGTCATGATCCGCAGACAATGCGGCACGGACGCCCCGCCAGTTCTCGCACGACCCCATGAGCCCGTGCAGGATCACAACGGTCTCCCCTACCCCGCTGCGTTCAAAATGAAGAATCATCCTTCCCCCAAAACAGACGGGCTGAAGGCCGCAAGGCCCCCAGCCCGCCAGGCAGTCACTCCAGCACCGCCATCAGGCGTTCACCATCCACTGCTGGATCGACTTTTTGTCGAGCTTGCACATTAGCGCGGTCGCCGTCAGGTCGGCCTGCGCGTCGGTCAGCTTCGCGGCCTCGATCGCCATCAGACGATCCGCCAACAGCAACGCCGTAGCCAGCGCCTGCGTACAATCCCGAACGAACTGCATGCGGCACCCGATCGGGTCATCCGGATCGCCATCCGCACGCAGCATGTGGCAGTCGTATTCCACGACGCCCTTCCACCCCACCTTGCGTAGCGCCCAAAACATCTGCACCGTCTCCTTCAGCCCCTCAGGCCCGATCAGCGGCGGAAAATCGTTATCGAACTGCGCCTTGATCTGGCTGCCGAAGTGCAGGAAGAACAGCTTCTTCATGCTGGTCAGATAACCGACCGTGTGCACCGCGTTCAACAGCGCCATGCTCTCGTGCTGCAGCAGCTCAGGGTTGACTCCGAAAAACTCGGGGTGCTTCAGGTGTCCGTAGATGAACCCCACCGCATGACCCGAGGTCGGCAGGAACATGTGCCCGCGCGGCTCGTTGGGCTTCGGCTCGATTGTCGCGCCCACATAGTTCGTGAGCTTCTTGGCCTGAATATAGTCGTAAACGCCGTTCAGCCCGTCAGCCAGCCACTTGTAGACATTCTTCCAGTCTACCGCAACAGGAACCTCGAACCCGTCGCGCGCCACCCAGTAGGTATAATGTTTCGCGCCGAAAAACGCACCGATGCGCAGCGTGCGCTCAACCTTCTTTTTCGCCAGTGCGCGGATTTTCGGATCGGGGTTCGTCAAACCGCCCTTGCGGAATAACTTCACGCCGTGCAGCCCGCACGTCGCCGTATTGACCTTCAGCCCGGCCCCGTCGAGAATTTTCTTGATTGCGCGAAGCTTCGCGTACGTCTCGCTCTTCGGGTCGAGATCATCCTCAAGATGCTCCGGATCCCACGGAACCAGATCGTCGTCATGAAACGAAGTCGCCTCGATCAGTCCGTCCTTCGCGGCGTCCGCCAAAATCCTTGCGACATCCAAAGAATCGATTTTCGGCAATACCGGACCACCGAACGGGTCGCCCAACGGATTGCCCACACACCAGAACGGCATCGACCGCAAAGTCACTGGGTCGATGTTGAATCCCTTTTTACCCATGTTACACACCTCATTGATTAGTGGCTAAAAATCAGCCGTATTTCGGATGAAAGAATACCGTGTTTATCGCTCCGCGATCAAGCTGGAAAAACACGCCTTGTCCGGTATTCTCAACTCATCCCGTGTGCTTGAAAACCCACGACAAAGAGTCCGCACGTCATCATCCACCTGAGATGCCCAATCTCTGGCCAAAACTGAGCATCGCCGTTGCATGGCACAGCTTGCCTTGTCATCGTGAGTTACGTGAGAAACGCAACGTGGGCGAAGCCCTCTTTTGCTTGCTCAAAACACCCCCACCTTATATCATTCCAACCCGTTGACGCCAGAGTGGTGAAATGGCAGACACAGCGGACTTAAAATCCGCAGACGGGTCATTCCGTCGTGGGGGTTCGAGTCCCCCCTCTGGCACCAAAACATGCGGCAGCGACAAGGTTTCTGGATGAAAAAAAACACCCCGAAATCCACAAAAGCGGAAGAGACTCAGCCCGAAGCGGTCGACCGTCTGCTACTCGCCCACTATGGCCCCTACCGCACGACGAAATCCCCGAACCTGCTGGACGAGCTTCTTTACTTCATGCTCAGCACGCGCACGACGACTCCCGCCTGCGAAGCAGCGTTCAAAACGTTTCGTAAAAAATTCCCGAGACACGAACATATCCCCGATGCCCACACCGATGATCTGGCCATCCCGCTCCGTGTGGTTGGACTCGCCCAACGTCGTGCCGCAGACATTCGCGCGTCTTGGCGACTCTTGCGCGGTCGGTTCGGACGGGTGACACTCGCGCCGCTGCGCCACATGTCCCCTGAAGACGCGGAAGCGCTCCTGTTGGAACTCCCCGGCGTCGGCGTCAAAGTCGCGCGTTGTTTCCTGATGTTCGGGCTCCACGCACCGGTCTTCGCGGTGGACACCCATATCTGGCGGATCTCGCAGCGACTCGGATGGATAGGAGACCAGCAAGGCGCGGCACCGCACCGCAAAGGCGTCGATACGATCCAAGCCATTGTGCCGATGCACGATCCGGTATCGCTGCACGTGAACATGATCTTCCTCGGGCGCGACTTCTGCAACGCACACCTGCAAAACTGCCCCGCATGTCCGCTACGGGCAATCTGCCCCTCCGCATGTTAAAAAAAAAGCACGTTCAGTTGAACGTGCCTCATGCCTCGTATACGGCAAATCCAAAAAAAAATGGGGGGCCGCGGACCGTTGTCGGTCCGCGGCCCCCGCGAAAAAAGATCCCGGCGGCGTCCTACTCTCCCACGGGCGCGTCCCGCAGTACCCTCGGCGATGGGGCCCTTCACTTCCGTGTTCGGAATGGGAACGGGTGTTTCCTCCCCTCCATGGCCGCCGGGAAAACCCGGCCCGGGCGAACCCGGAAAAAGCCAACGCACAGCCTGGGAAATCGGAACGCGACGCGGACGGCCCGGCGGGGGCCCGACATCGTCCTTCAGATGAAGTATAAAACGGCCAAACCTCTCGGCCGATTAGTAGCGGTCGGCTGAGCGCGTCGCCGCGCTTGCACCCCCGCCCTATCGAGGTCGTGGTCTACGACCGGCCTTCAGGACCTTTCGGTCGGGAGAACTTGTCTTCGGGGAGGCTTGGCGCTTAGATGCTTTCAGCGCTTATCCTTTCCCGGCGTGGCTACCCGGCGGTGCCGCTGGCGCGACAACCGGAACACCATAGGCCAGTCATTCCCGGTCCTCTCGTACTAGGGAATGTTCCCGTCAATTCTCCTGCGCCCACAGAGGATAAGGACCGAACTGTCTCACGACGTTCTGAACCCAGCTCGCGTACCGCTTTAATTGGCGAACAGCCAAACCCTTGGGACCTTCTCCAGCCCCAGGATGCGATGAGCCGACATCGAGGTGCCAAACCGCCGCGTCGATGTGAACTCTCGGCGGCGATCAGCCTGTTATCCCCGGAGTACCTTTTATCCGTTGAGCGACGGCGCTACCACTAGCCACCGCCGGATCACTAGGTCCTGCTTTCGCATCTGCTCGAGGTGTCCCTCTCGCAGTTAAGCACACTTCTACCCTTGCGCTCTGCGCACGGTTGCCGACCGTGCTGAGTGTACCTTCGAACTCCTCCGTTATCGTTTGGGAGGAAACCGCCCCAGTCAAACTGACCCTCTGGCATTGTCCCGCGGCCGGATGACGGCTCGCGGTTAGAATCCCGTCCGCTTAAGACCGGTATTTCACTGACGCCTCCGCCCCCCCCGAGGGGGGGGCTTCCAAGGCTCCCGGCTATGCTACGCATAAGCGGCCAGAACGCAGTACCAGATTACAGTAAAGGTTCACAGGGTCTTTCCGTCCTTCTGCGGGTATCCGGCATTTTCACCGGCATTACAACTTCACCGAGATCCTCGTTGAGACAGCGCCCATATCGTTACACGATTCGTGCAGGTCGGAACTTACCCGACAAGGAATTTCGCTACCTTAGGACCGTTATAGTTACGGCCGACATTCACGGGGGCTTCGGTTCGGAGCTTCGCCTCGCGGCTGACCCCTCGCCTTGACCTTTCCGCATTGGTCACGTGTCACACTCTATACGTCCGCTTGCGCGTTTGCAGAGTGCTGTGTTTTTGTTAAACAGTCGCATGGGCCCGTTCACTGCGCCCCCTCGCGGGGGACCCCTTCTCCCGAAGTTACGGGGCTAGATTGCCGAGTTCCTTAACGAGGTTTCTCTCGCGCGCCTTGGTATACTGGTACCCTCCCACCTGTGTCGGTTTAGGTACGGTTCCCGGCTCGATCCCTAGGGGTTTTTCTCGGCGGCCGAGCATAGGCGGCTCGCGGGACGTCGCCGTCCCGCTCGACCGTGTTTCAGGCGTGTGGGCCGCGGATTTACCTGCGGCCCGCCCTACGCACTCAAAAGGGCGTCCATCAGCCCTCCCGCTTAGCTTTCCGCGCTCCCCGTCGGTCAAACTCTTGCCGGAAGCGAAGGAATGTTCACCTTCCGTCCATCGCCTGCGCCTTTCGGCCTCGGCTTAGGTGCCGGCTAACCCCGGGCGGACGAACCTGCCCCGGGAAACCTTGGGATTCCGGCGCCAGGGATTCTCACCCTGGTTTTCGTTACTCATGTCCGCATAATCACTCGCCTGAAGTCCACCGCGGCTTGCGCTCGCGGCTTCGTCCCGTCAGGCGACGCTCCCCTACCATCTCTCGATCCGCGAATTCGGCACGACGCTTGACTCCCGATCATTTTCGGCGCGGGATCTCTCGACCAGTCAGCTGTTACGCACTGTTTAAATGGTGGCTGCCTCTAAGCCAACATCCTGGCTGTCTTCGAAACCCCACATCCTTAGTGACTTAGCGTCGTTTTGGGGCCTTATTCGGCGGTCTGGGCTGTTTCCCTTTCGACTGTGAAGCTTAGCCCCCACAGTCTCACTCCCCTGCTGTCGCGCGCGGTATTCGGAGTTTGACAGGCTTCGGTACCCCGGCAGGGGCCCTAGACCAATCAGTGCTCTACCCCCGCGCGTTGCGTTACAGGAGGCTGCCCCTAAAGGCATTTCGAGGAGAACCAGCTATCACCCGGTTTGATAAGTCTTTCGCTCCAACCCACAGGTCATCCGAGCCCTTTTCAACGGACACCGGTTCGGCCCTCCACCTCCTGTTACGGAGGCTTCAGCCTGCCCATGGGTAGCTCACTCGGGCTTCGGGTCCACCCCGCGCGACTTGACGCCCATTTCGGACTCGCTTTCGCTACGGCTCCCCTTTCGGTTAACCTTGCCGCGCAGGGTGACTCGCGGACTCATTATGCAAAAGGCAAACGGCAACCTGCCGAAGCAGGCCGCCATAGCTTGTGGGCGCACGATTTCAGGTCTGTTTCACTCCCTTAAAAAGGGTTCTTTTCACCTTTCCCTCGCGGTACTTGTCCACTATCGGTCATCACGGAGTATTTAGCCTTGGAGGGTGGGCCCCCCGGATTCAGGCAGGGTTTCACGTGTCCCGCCTTACTTGGGATCCCGCTGGGCCGTGTCGGGCTTTCGGCTACGGGGCTTTCACCCTGTTCCGCCGGCCTTTCCAGACCGTTCGCCTAACCTCCCACGTGCCGTGCCGCGGTCCCGCAACCCCGGGGCGTGAACGCCCCGGTTTGGGCTGGTGCGCGTTCGCTCGCCGCTACTTGCGCAATCTCTGTTGATTTCCTCTCCTCGGGGTACTGAGATGTTTCACTTCCCCCGGTATCGCCTCCTCGGGACTATGTGTTCATCCCGGGATCCCGCCCCATGACGGGCGGGGGGTTGCCCCATTCGGAAACCTGCGGGTCATCGTGTGCTTGCCACTAACCGCAGCTTATCGCAGCTTACCGCGTCCTTCTTCGCCTCGTGATGCCAAGGCATCCGTCGTGCGCCCGTATACGCTTGGCCGAAGATCGAAACCTCCGCCTTCTCGTCTACGTTGCAATTCTCTTTTCCCAGACTATGCAGTTGTCAAAGATCGACCCCGCCCGCAGGCGGGGAAACCGTTCTCGCGCCGGAGACGCTCGGATTGGTGGGCGTGCCTGGAGTCGAACCAGGGACCTCGTCCTTATCAGGGACGCGCTCTAACCAACTGAGCTACACGCCCTCTCCGCCGCATCCGCCCCCCACGCCTTTCGGTGGTGGAGGCAGCCGGGTTCGAACCGGCGGCATCCAGCTTGCAAAGCTGGCGCTCTACCAACTGAGCTATGCCCCCGGGGGACGTCTCTCTCGACGCGCGCTCAAGCGCCCTCTTCTCGGCCGCGTGCAGCGGCCCGGAAGGGACACGGAAGGACAGGACACCCGCGCCAGCGGGATTGTGATGCGCGGGGCGTCTCCGCTCCCGCCGCCCCGAAGGGCGTTCCACCATCGCCCGGCGTCGCCGCCGGGCTGCTCCTCAGAAAGGAGGTGATCCAACCGCTGGTTCCCCAACGGTTACCTTGTTACGACTTCATCCCAATCACCACCCACACCTTAGACGGCTCCCCCCCTCGCGGGTAGGTGCGCCGGCTTCGGGTGCAGACGGCTTTCATGATGTGACGGGCGGTGTGTACAAGGCCCGGGAACGTATTCACGGCGCCGTAGCTGATGCGCCGTTACTAGCAAATCCGACTTCACGGGGTCGGGTTGCAGACCCCGATCTGAACTGGGGCCGGTTTTGGGGATTGGCTCGGCCTCGCGGCTTGGCTTCCCTTTGTGCCGGCCATTGTAGCACGTGTGCAGCCCCGGATGTAAGGGCCATACTGACTTGACGTCGTCCCCACCTTCCTCCCGTGTGAACGGGCAGTCTGTCCAGAGTTCCCAGCGTTACCTGATGGCAACTGGACACAGGGGTTGCGTTCGTTGCTGGACTTAACCAAACACCTCACGGCACGAACTGACGACAGCCATGCAGCACCTGTGCAGCACCCTCGAAGGAGGCCTACTTTCATAGGCCGTGCAGCTGCATGTCAAACCCGGGTAAGGTTCTTCGCGTTGCATCGAATTAAGCCACATGCTCCTCTGCTTGTGCGGGCCCCCGTCAATTTCTTTGAGTTTTAACCTTGCGGCCGTACTCCCCAGGCGGCACACTTAACGCGTTAGCTCCGGGACGGGGGGGGTGAAATCCCCCCACCCCAAGTGTGCACCGTTTAAGGCCGGGACTACCAGGGTATCTAATCCTGTTTGCTCCCCCGGCTTTCGCGCCTCAGCGTCAGTTGCGTTCCAGAGATCCGCCTTCGCCACCGGTGTTCTGCAGGATATCAACGCATTTCACCGCTACACCCTGCATTCCGATCTCCCCTCCCGCACTCCAGCCGCGCAGTTTGGGGCGCACTTTCCGGGTTGAGCCCGGAGATTTCACACCCCACACACGCGACCGCCTACGCGCCCTTTACGCCCAGTAAATCCGAACAACGCTCGCCACCTCTGTATTACCGCGGCTGCTGGCACAGAGTTAGCCGTGGCTTCCTCTTGAGGTACCGTCAAGTCGCCGCGCTGTTCGCGCGGCTCCCCTCTTCCCTCATGACAGGAGTTTACAACCCGAGGGCCGTCATCCTCCACGCAGCGTCGCATCGTCAGGGTTTCCCCCATTGCGAATGATCCTCGACTGCAGCCTCCCGTAGGAGTCTGGGCAGTGTCTCAGTCCCAGTGCGGCTGGTCGTCCTCTCAGACCAGCTAGCCGTGAGCCTTGGTGGGCCGTTACCCCGCCAACAAGCTGATGGCACACGGGCCCTTCCCCAGGGGGCAGGCCTTGCGGTCCCCGCCTTTGGCGGACGCGGCATGCGCCGCGTACGCCACATTCGGTATTAGCGCCGCTTTCGCGGCGTTATCCCCACCCTCGGGACAGGTTGCCCATGCGTTCCTCGCCCTTCCGCCACTGCCGCCGGGAAGTATCGCTACCTCCCGGCGACCGTTCGACTTGCATGCCTAATCCACGCTGCCAGCGTTCGTTCTGAGCCAGAATCAAACTCTCAGAAAAAAAATCCGCGCCCCGCTTCCGGCCTCAGCCGGCGCGGGGCGTTTCGTTCGGTCCAAATTGCTAGCACAAGTATTCTGTCTTCCGCGTCCCCTCCGGATCGTCGTCCGTCGGTTCAGCGCTTGAGCTTCGGTTGTCACAGATCGCTTTCGCGCCGCCCGCCGCGTCTCCGCGGTTTCCGGCGCGGGTTGGGACTTTAGCAGAATCGCCGCCGCCCTGTCAACCCCCCGCCGCGGGAAATCTTCGCCCTCCCGCGGCCGCCCCCCGTCGCGCCCGGCCGGCCTCGCGGCCCCCGGTCGTCCCGAAAGAGCCGCGAACTTTACCAGAACCGCCCCGCCGCGTCAACCGCCCCGCGCGCACTTTTCCAAAATATTTTCCGAACGCGCCCCTCACACGGTGACAATCCCCAGCGGCTCGGCGGTTTTCCACCCGCCGCGCGTGAAATCAGGGATCGCCACGGAAGCGCCGCTGCGCAGCACGGAACGCTCGGTCAGCTCGACCAGCGAGCTCCAGAGCGCGGAATCGTACACGTCGATATCGAGCGGCAGCCCCTTCTGAAGGCAGTGGCAAAGCCGCAGATCCATCAGGAAATCCATGCCGCCGTGACCGCCGACTTTTTTTGCCGTGTCGCCGCTCTTGTCCCACAGCGGATGCACGTATTTCGCCTTGAGCTCTTCCAGCTCTTTGTCGCCCATCCACTCGTGCGCTTTCGGCTCTAGCGCAACACGCAACGGATAGTCGGCCAGAATGCCCTTTGTGCCCGATATCATGTTGTGCCTGCTGTACGGGCGCGGGCTGGTCGTGTCGTGCTGCACCATGATCGTGCGCCCGCGGTATGTTCTGATGACCGAGGTGTTCATGTCCCCCAGCTTATAGGCCGCCGGACCCTTCGGGTTGTTGCCGCCTTTGCCTGCCGCGAGGCTCAGCCCGAACTGGGCGCTGCTGACGGATGTGAGGTAATCGAAACGGTCGCCCCGGTTGATGTCCATGTATTGGCAGACCGGCCCCAGACCGTGCGTCGGATACGGATTCCCCGTGTGCTGTTTCGCCCACTCGAGGCGCCACTGCCCCTGATATCCTTTCGCCGTCACGCCGTCCGACAACTTGCTGGCGCGCAGGTCGTGGATATACGCCGCCTCGCCATGCACCAGATTCCCCAACACACCTTTGCGGCAGAGCATCAGGGCCAGCATTTCGTTGTAACCGTAACAGCAGTTCTCGAGCATCATGCAATGGCGCCGCGTGGCCTCGGCGGTGTTCACCAGTTGCCAACACTGCTCGACCGTCACGGCGGCAGGCACCTCCACCGCCGCGTGTTTTCCGCACTGCATCGCATACACCGCCATCGGCGTGTGCCAAAGCCACGGCGTGCAGATGTAGACCAGATCGATGTCGGCGGACTCGCACAGCTTGCGCCACTCGTCCTGCCCGCCGAAAAACGCGGCGGGCGCAGGCTTGCCGCTCTCCGTCAACCCCTTGACCTGCTTGGCCACGCGCTCTTCGAACAGATCGCTAACCGCGACAACCTCGACCCCGGGAATTTTCGAGAGGCGTCCCACCGCGCCCGTGCCGCGGTTGCCCACGCCGATGATGCCGACCCGAATCTTCTCGATCGGCGGGACCCTGAAACCCATCATGCTCTTTCCCGCGCGGCTCTCATACTCGCCTAGATACGCGCACCCCGGTTGCGCCATCATGCCTGCCGCACCGCCGGCCCAAGCCGCCGCCTTCAGAAAACCCCTGCGCCCCATTTTCATACAAGACTCCTTGAAAGGATGAACCCCTCTGCACTTTTAACACTCGCCCTTATGATAGAACAAAGCCGCCGCCCGCCACATCAAAAATCAGCGGTGCCGCGCCCGTGCCCGAAACGCCGTGTTTGCAAACGCCCAGCGATCCCGTTAAGATACCGACAATGAAGAAGAACACTACGATACGACGGACGTTCCACCGCATCGCCGTCCGCAGCATCGTCTGCGTGGCTGCCGCCGTCTGCGCGGGATCGGCCGTCCCGCTCTGGCGCATCCGGCTCATCCCCTCCCTCAGTCCCTTCAATGCGCTCCTTGCGACGGCGGCAGGCGCAGGCGCGCTGTTCATGGCGGGCGCCGCCGTCATCGCGCTCGTCTGCGCGTTCTGGCCCCGGCTCTTCTGCCGCTGGGTCTGCCCCGTGGGCACATGTCAGGACGCCGCCGCCTATTTTATCAAGCGCCGGTCGTGGATCAGCCGCATGCCGCAGATCGGGCTCTGGCTCGTTTTCATCGGGACGGGCGCGGCGTTGGCCGGTTATCCGCTGTTCGGCTGGTTCGATCCGCTTGTGCTTTTCAACGCCTTTTTCGGCGTCACCCGCACCGCGCTCGAAACCCGCGACTGGCTCGCGGCGGCGGGCTTTCCCGCGCTCCTGATCCTCGCGCTGGCCGCTCCCGGCCTCTGGTGCGGGAAGCTCTGCCCGCTCGGCGCATTGCAAGATCTCGTCCGCTTTCCCCTGCGTCAGCGCATCCCCGGCCCGCAGGGCGGCAAGGAGGCCGCGGCCTTGGGACGACGCGCCTTCATCGGGCTGGGCCTCGGCGCGGGATACCGTTTTCTCCTGCCGCCCGCACGCGCTACAGAGGCCGACGTGATCCGCCCGCCGGCAAGCGGCGCGGCCTCGCGTTTCACACGCCTGTGCGTGCGTTGCGGCGCGTGTGTGCGCGCCTGCCCAAGCGGCATCATCCGTTTCGGCGACGGCGCGACGGGATGGCACGGTGTCCTCGCGCCGGAACTCTACTTCGACGACGACTACTGCAATCCCGGCTGCAACGCCTGCGGCAAGGCCTGCCCAAGCGGCGCGATCCAACCATTCAAGCCCGAGCAGAAATTCAAGCGGCCTCTGGGCACCGCCGCCGTCGATGTCTCGCACTGCCTGCTCTCCGACAACCGCGAGTGCGGTACCTGCACGAACGCCTGCCCCCACGGCGCGCTCGACCTCGCATGGGACCCCGAGAACATGACCAGCCGTGTCGTCGTGGACGCCGCCGTCTGCACGGGCTGCGGCTGCTGCGAATACGTCTGCCCCGCCACACCCAAGGCGATCCGCGTCAAACCCGTGAAAGGAGTTAAGCCATGACGACAAACCAACCGACCTCCGCGCTCGGCAAAGCCAAGTTCTTCCTCCACCGCGGACTGTGGGAAACGCGCCCCGAGACGTTGCCGTGGATCCGCAGGTGCACGATCCAATTGCTGCGCCTCGGGATTCTGGTCGCATCGGGATTCCGGCGTTGCCAGTGCGCCCTCCACGCGGCCTCGCTGACCTTCTTCTCGCTCATGGCCCTCATCCCCGTTCTGGCGATGACGCTGGCTCTGGCCCGCGCGTTTGGCGGCGCGGATCTGGCAAAGGAGCAGATCAACAAGCAACTGGACAACTGGATGGTCCAGATGGAGCAGGCGGCAGAAGCGAAGGCCCCGGCGAGCGCCGAGGAACAGCCTTCGGACAACGTGACGAAAGCCTTCGCCTCGCAAGTCCGCGAAATCGCCGACAAGCTCTTCACACAGATCGACCAGCTCGGTTTCGGCACGCTCGGCGGCATCGGCGCGGTCATGCTGCTGTGGACGGTCATCGGCGTACTGGGCAAGGTGGAGGCGAGCTTCAATCAGGTCTGGGGCATCGAACAGCCGCGCACGCTCGTACGGAAATTCGCCGACTACCTCGCGGTGATCATGCTGCTGCCCTTCCTGATCACCGCTGCATCGACCGTCCCCGTGGCCGCGATGGCCGTGCGCATCATGCACAAAACCGTGGGGGCAGACGCCTCGAACGCACTCGGAACCCTGCTGGGCAGCGGCCTGTTCAAGACCTCCGTGACGCTCCTGACCGGCACGCTGACCTTCGCTTTCTTTCTGGGGTTCATGCCCAACACCCGCGTCAAGCTGGTGCCCGCCCTGACGGGCGGCTTCATCACGGTCGTCCTCTTCGCCGCATGGCTCAAACTGTGCGCGATGCTCCAGATCGGCATCGCCAAATACAGCGCCCTCTACGGCGGTTTCGCCGTCCTGCCGATCCTGCTGCTGTGGGTCCACACCAGTTGGCAGATCATCCTGCTCGGCGCGGAAATCGCCTTCGCCGTCCAGAACCGCGACACCTACATGCTGGAGGAAAACGCCGCGCAGGCCAGCGCCCGCGCCCGCCTCCTGCTCGCGCTCACGCTCTGCGCGGCCGCCGCCCGGCAGGCGCGCCAGAAAGACGGCGGCCCCTTCGCCGCCGAAGCCTTCGCGCGGCGGCAAGGCATCTCCTACCGCTTCGTCCGGGACATCCTCGAAGACCTCGTGCGCAACAACCTCTTGGCCGAGGTCGCCGGACACACCGGCGAATACCTGCTCTGTCGCTGCGGCGAAAACCTCACCGTCGCAGAAATCACCAAAGTGATGCTGGACGACGGGGAGCCGCCCGAATCCCTGGGCCTCGGCAATCTCGACGACACCCTGCAGGCCTTCAGCCTCCGCCTCAACGACACCCTCGACGCCGCCTTCGCAACCCCCGTGTCCGCCGTCTGACGCCGCCCAAAGCTCAAGCTCAGTTCGTGCCGACGCGGCGGAATTCCACCCGCCGCAGGATGCGGATCTGGAGATAGGTGAAGCCGATCAGCGCCACCCCGAGAAACCACGCCATCGTCGTCGCCGTGCTGAAGCGCAGGTTGTTGTACGCCTCTTTCCAGATCGCCAGACTCAGCACGTTCGTCGCGTCGCCCGGCCCGCCGAACGTCAGCAGGAAAATGCTCCCCATCCCCTGAAACGCCGCGATGAACGCCCCCACGAAGTTGATCACCATCAGCGGCAAAAGCTGCGGGAACGTGATGTGGCGGAACCGGCTCAGGATGCCCGCCCCGTCGATCGCCGCCGCCTCGTAATAGTCCGGCGGCAGCGCCTGCAACGCCGCCACGTAGATCAGGCTCGCCATCCCCGCGCCCGCCCACACCCCCGGCAGGATGCAGCACACCATCGCCAACGCCGGATCCTGCAGCCACGTCTGCCGCCCCGCCCCGAAAAACGCCAGCACCTGATTCAGCATCCCGTTCTCCGTCGGGTCATACATCAGCTTCCACAGCAGCGCGATCACCAGCGCACTCGTCAGATGCGGCAGGAAATACAGCGTCCGGAAAAAGATCTTCCCGCGCGGGATTTCCGAAAGCATCAGCGCCAGCGCCACCGGCGTCAGAAACCCCAGCAGCAACGTCAGCGCCACATACCACAGCGTCCGCCCCCACGCCGCCCAGAACCCCGCATCCGTCGCCACAAGAATGAAATTGTCCAGCCCCGCCCAGCGCGTCTCCCCCACGATCCGGTACTCCTGAAACGCCATCACCGCGCCCCTCACCAGCGGGTAATAACTCCACACCGCCACCGACAGCAACGCGGGCGCCAGCATCAGCCACGCCGCGGCGTTCGGACGCCCGCCTGCCCCGCGCGCGTCACCCGACGGGCCTTGCGCCGTTGACCCGCGACGCGCAAGCCACAAACACACGAGCGCCGTGATCGCCACGATGCCGAACAGCACCCGCGCCAGCGGCCGACGCCGCGCCAGCACCTCCTCCGGCGCACGGAACATCAGCCCGCGGTTCGCGTCCGCATTGATCCCCTTCAGCGCCGCCGCGTAGTCGAAATGCTCTCCCGTATCCGCCAACAGCAGCCCCAGCAGCCGGCGGTCGATCAGATCCGACACCGCCTGCCAGAACCCCGCGTACGGCTCCGTCCGCGCCAGAATCTCCCCCTCCGCCAGCCGCTCATAATTCCGCCGGATTCCCGCAGGCACCTCCTCCAGATACTCCGTGAACCCCAGCCGCGTCAGATCGGACGGCGTGCACCACCGCGCATGCCCCTCCAGCACCTTCTGCTTCACCGTCTCGTCGTTCACCGCCTCGCTCGCGAGCTGCTCCACGCACGCCCACACCAGATCGCGCTCGGCCTTCGTCCGCCGCCCTACCCCCTCCGTCATGCTGTAGAAATGCTTGTGCGCCTGAAACACCGGCTTCATCCCCGGCCGCGCCGCCGGGAACGGCATGATCCCCACCATGTCCGGCGGCAGGTTCAGGTCGCGCGTCAACTGCTCCACCAGCTCCGCCCCCGAAAAGAGCGCCACCACCTCACCCTGCGCGAAAAGCTGCGGCAACTCCTGCGTCAGGCGCGGCAGCGCCCGCACCACGCCCTTGATCACCTCGCCCGGCCCGAACGCCAGCCGCCGCCCGTCCGGCAACGCCACCGCGCCTGCCGCCATGTCCTCCGGCGCCAGATCCACCGGCTCTCCCGTCTGCGGGTCGCGCACCCACGGCGCCCACGTCAGCCGGTGCAGGAACGCCGCCGCCGCCACCGCCTCCTCCGAATCGAAATCCGCCTGCCACACGCCCTCCACGCCGGAAAGGTCCTCCCCCGTGTCCGGCGCCACGAAGCGCGTCTCCTCCATCGCGAAACGGTACGCCTTGCCCGTCGCCGGCGAGACCCTCACCTGCACCACCGGCGAGCCCCCCGCCGCCTGCATCCACGGCAGCCACCCCCACGGCCGGTTCTCCACCCCGAACGCCCGCTGCCCGCGCTGCACCTGCGCGCCTGCCACCTGCCGCCCCGGGAAGGTCAGCCGCTGGCACCACCGGAAGAACTCCTCCCACGTCGCCGGGATGTACTCCGGATCGAGCCCCGCCTGCCGCACCAGATCCTTGCGGTAGACGATCCCGTAGTACCACGTCCCCGCCATCGGCACCCCGTACACCTTGCCGTCGCGCGTCGCCACCTGCCGCCAGAGCGGCGGCACGTTCTTCCAGCCCGGCCAGCGCGCCTCCGCGTCGCTGATCTGCCCGTCGCCGTCGGTGTCCTCGCCGATCCACTCGTTCAGCGGATGGATGAACCCCTGCTCGATATCGTGCCGGATGATGTGGAACCAGCAGAAATAGATGTCAGGCGCGTTCCCGCCCGCCATCGAGAGCATGAACGGCGCGCGCCCGCCCCCGCCCGGCAACGTCAGCCCGCCCCACTTCTGGGGGTTCAGACGCGGCTCCCGCTGCGCCAGCTTGAGGATCTGGCGCGTCACCGGCCCCTCGGGAATGTCCGGGTCATACCCCTGAAGAAACGTGACCGTCACCGGCCCCGCCCCGTCCGCCAAGGCCGCCCCGCACCACACCAAAAACAGCGCGATAAACCGTTTCAGAACCATACCCGTGAACCATACCCCAACCGCGCCCGGCAAAGCAAGCGGAGAGGCGTGTGAAAAAAATGCCGTTCCCGCTCAAAATGCCGTTGACTTTTCCGCGCACAAGGTGTTCATTATAAGCGAATTGTTCTACCTGTTTGTTTTACGGACTTAACGAAGTGAATCTACTAGTCACCATCATCACCCGCACAACGCTGATCGTAGCGCTGGTAATCCTTACCGCTGCGGCACTTGTGACGATCCCGCCCAAGCTTTCCCAGATGAACGGGCTGGAGCGCCAGCGCAACGAGCTGCTGCGCAGAATCGATTTCAAGAAGAACGAGATCAAAGTCCTCAAGGACAAACAGCAGCGTTTCAAGGCCGACCCCGAGTTCGTCGAGCACGTGGCCCGGCAGAACCGCCGCGTCCGCCCCGGCGAGCTGGTCTTCGTTTTCGAGTCCGAAAACGCCAAGTAGCCGTCCCCTGCGCCGCCTCCGCCGCGCCCCGGGGAAACCCTTTTATGACGGCCCGTATCCTGCGATCCCTGACCGGTCTCCTGCTCCTGCCGCTCTGCGTGGCGGTCACCCTCGCCATGCTCGACATGCTCCGCGCCCTCACCGGCGGCAGCACGCTCCTCTCCCCGCAAACCCTCTGGCTCCTCGGCGGCTTCTTCCTCTGGCTCGCCATGTGGTTCCTGCTGCCGCAGCCCATCCGCTCGTACGTCGTCGCCCACGAACTCACCCACGCCCTCTGGGGCCTGCTCTTCGGCGCGCGCGTCCGCAACCTGCGCGTCTCGGAGCGCGGCGGCAGTGTCCGCGTCTCGAAAACCAACCTGCTCATCACCCTCGCCCCCTATTTCTTCCCCTTCTACACCGTCCTCGTCATCCTCCTGCGCCTCCTGCTCTCGTTCTTCATCGCCCCGGTCCCCCTGCCCCATCTCTGGGTCTTCCTTGTCGGCCTCACCTGGGGCTTCCATCTCTGCTTCACCATCCAGAGCCTGCTCATCGAACAGCCCGACATCCGCGAATACGGCAGCCTCCTGTCGTACGCCGTCATCTACCTCTTCAACCTCGCGGGCATCGGCCTCTGGATCGTCTGCACCACGCCCGTCACCCTCCTGAGCTTCACCCGCGCGCTCGCCTCGCAAACCGGCGACGCCTACCTCACCGCCCTCGGCCTCCTCACCGGCGGCGCGCGCCTCATCTTCCGCGCCGCCCAGACCCTCGCCGGCAGCGGCGCCTGACCGCCGCAAGGAGACGCCCCATGATCCGCCTCGGACTCTGCTGCAAGTTCCACCAATACCCCGTCGCCTTCAAGACCGCCACCGCCACCGCGCTCTCCCGCCTGCCGCGCCCCCTCCAGCTCCAGAAACTCTCCCGGCTCGCCCTCGAAAACGCCGAATCCCTCCGCCAAGCCCTCGCCTACTGCGCCGCCCACGGCATCGGCTGCTTCCGCGTCAACAGCCAGATCCTCCCGGTCAAGACCCATCCCCGCGTCGGCTACCGCGTCGAGGAACTCCCCGACGCCCCCGCCGTCGTCGCCGCCTTCAAGGCCTGCGGGCGTTTCGCCAAGGCCTGCGGCCTCCGCCTCACGTTCCACCCCGACCAGTTCATCCTCCTCAGCGCCGCCGACCCCGAGATCACCCGCAAATCCCTCCTCGACCTCGCCTATCAGGCCGAGGTCGCCGGATGGGTCAACGCCGACGTCATCAACATCCACGCGGGCGGTGCCTACGGCGACAAACCCGCCGCGCTCCGCCGCCTCACCGCCGTCCTCCGCGCCCTCCCCCGCCCCGTCCGTTCCCGCCTCACGCTCGAAAACGACGACCGCACCTACACCCCTGCCGACCTCCTCCCCCTCTGCCGCGAGACCCACACCCCCTTCGTCTACGATGTCCACCACCACCGCTGCCTGCCCGACGGCCTCACCGTCGCCGAGGTCACCCGCCAAGCCCTCGCCACATGGGACCGCGAACCCCTCTTCCACGTCTCATCGCCCAAAGACGGCCACGGCAGCAAGAACCCCCGCCCCCACCACGATTTCATCGACCCCGCCGACTTCCCGCAGGAATGGCGCCGCCTCACCCTCACCGTCGAAGTCGAGGCCAAGGCCAAAGAGACCGCCGTCGCCCGCCTCCGGCAACACCTCGCCACCATCAAGACCCCGCTCTGGCGCACCCCTGCCCCCGAAACCCCGCGCCCCTGACGCCGCCCCCGCTTGCCATCCGCCCCGCCCCGTGCTATTTTCCCCGCCACCTATGCAAACCCCCTGCCCCCTCATCCTCGGCTCCGCCTCGCCCCGCCGCAAAAAGATCCTCGCCGCGCTCGGGTGCCCCTTCACCGTCGCCGTCACCGACACCGCCGAGATCCACGACGCCTCCGACCCCGTCCACACCGTCATCACCAACGCGCTCGAAAAATACCGCGCCTGCCGCGCCCGGCACCCCGAAGCCGCCCTCATCACCGCAGACACCCTCGTCCTCTTCGAAGGCCACCTCATCGGCAAACCCGCCGACCTCGCCGAGGCCGCCCGCTTCCTGCGCGCCTTCTCCGGACGCACCCAGACCGTCTACACCGGCCTCGCCCTCGGTCTCCCCGGCCAGCACGAGCCCGACCTCCGCGTCGAAGCCTCCTCCGTCCGCTTCAAGACCCTCACCGACGACACCATCGCCGACTACCTCCGCAAGACGCACCCCCTCGACCGCGCCGGCGCCTACGATATCGACGAGAACGGCGACCTGCTCATCGCCGGCATCAGCGGCTCCTACACCAACGTCATGGGCCTCCCCCAAGCCCCTGTCCGCGACTGGCTCGCCGCCCACGGCCTCATTTGACCGCGATGGCCTCGATCTCGACCTTCGCGCATTTCGGCAGACGCGCCACCTGCACCGTCGAACGCGCCGGCCGGTGCTCCCCGAACATCTCGCCGTACACCTTGTTCACCACCGGGAAATCCCCGATGTCCGTCAGGAACACCGTCGTCTTCACCACCTTGTCCAGACCTGCCCCTGCCGCCTCCAGCACCGCGCGCAGGTTCAGCAGCACCTGCATCGTCTGCTCCGCCGCGCCCGCCACCTCGATCGCCCCGCTCTTCGGGTTGATCGGGATCTGCCCCGAGCAGAAAACCATCCCGTTCGCCTCCACCGCCTGCGCGTAAGGCCCGATCGCCTCCGGCGCACCGTCCGTCTGAATCGTCCGCATCCCTTGCCTCCCTTTCTTTCCGGCCTCCCGGCGCCCGCCCGCCAGCGAATAGCGGTTGCCAGCGAACCGAGACACCTGTTATCCTCAGCCCGATCACCAACAGCGAGGTACCGACATGCCCAACCGTATCCCCAGCGTGTACACCGACACCTCTCCCTCCAGCGGCCCGCGCCTCACACGGGCAGCCGCGCTCTCCGCCCTGCTGCTCGCCTGCTCCGCCGCCGCGTCACCCGTCTCGAAGGCGCATGATTATACGTATACCGTTTCCGAAAACAAGGCCACCATCGTCGGATTCGACCCCGCCTTCGCCGGAATACTCAGCGTGACCAACACGTTGGGCGGCTATCCCGTCACCGCCATCGGCAGCGAAGCCTTCAAAGACTGCGACCGCATCACCGCCGTCCTCATCCCCAACTCCGTCACCAGCATCGGCAACGAGGCCTTCCGCAACTGCACCCGCCTCGCCGAACTCACCATCGGCTACGGCGTCACCGTCATCGGCGACGGCGCGTTCTTCAACTGCCCCGCCCTCACCAGCGCCCGCATCCCCCACAACGTCACACGCCTCCGCACATGGATCTTCGGCAACTGCACCGAACTCGCCCGCGTCGAATTCGGCAACGGCGTCACCAACATCAGCGCCAACATGTTCTACGCCTGCGCCAAACTCGAACACATCACCTTCGGCAACAACATCACCCACATCGACAAAGAGGCCTTCGCCTCCTGCACCCGCCTCAAAGCCGTCACCCTCCCCGAAACCGTCACCCACCTCGGCGAGCGCGCCTTCCACAACTGCGCCCGCCTCGAGCGCGTCACATTCGGCCCCGACCTCTCCTACATCGGCAACGGCGCCTTCCAGTCCTGCCCCCGCCTCGCCGCCGTCGCCATCCCCGACGGCGTCACCGCCCTCGGCAGCAACGTGTTCCGCGACTGCACGCGTCTCTCCCACGTGGCCATCGGCAGCGGCGTCACCCGCATCGGCGACAACGCCTTCGACAACTGCCCCGCCCTCCACGCCCTCGCCCTCCCCGCCGGCCTCACCCGCATCGGCAAAGAAGCCTTCGCCTCCTGCCTCACCCTTGCCGAAATCCGCATCCCCTCGCGCGTCGACCACATCGGCACACGCGCCTTCCACAACTGCCCCCGCCTCAGAGGCATCCACGTCGCCCCCGACAACGCCGCCTACGCCAGCAACACCAACGGCGTCCTCTACAACAAGAGCCAGACCGTCTTCATCCGCTGCCCCGAAACCTTCACCGGCCCCCACGCCGTCTCAAACACCGTCACCCACATCGCCGAACACGCCTTCTCGCGCTGCCTCCGCCTCACCGCCGTCACGCTCCCCGACACCCTCGCCGAAATCGGCGACAACGCCTTCGAGCACTGCGTCCTCCTCCCGCAGCTCGCCATCCCCAAAGACACCAAACGCATCGGCGACAACGCCTTCGAGGGCTGCCTCCGCCTCTCCGCCCTCCAGGTTGACCCCAAGAACCCCTCCTTCTCCAGCGTCGACGGCGTCCTCTACAGCAAATACGAAGACACGCTCCTCCTCTTCCCCGCAGGCAAGGCCACCTCCTGCTCCCGCATCCACCGCGCCGGCCTGCTCAAGCCGCACGTCCCCTGCACCGGCGGCGACTACGACGTGCCCCCCACCGTGTCGGCCATCGGCAAACGCGCCTTCGCCGGAAGCCCCCTCCTCGCCCGCGTCAACCTCCCACACAGCGTGAAAACCATCGACCTCACCGCCTTCGACAACTGCCCCGCCCTGATCGCCATCACCGCCGACGACGCCAACCCCCTCTTCAGCAGCGCCGACGGCGTCCTCTTCTCCAAAGACCAGACCGCCCTCCTGCTCTACCCCCGCGGCCTTCCCGTCCGCTACGCCGTCCCCCCCAGCGTCACCAACATCGGCGACCGCGCCTTCTACAGCAACCGCCTCATGAAACAAGTCCTCATCCCCGACAGCGTCACCCGCATCGGCAAAGACGCCTTCGGCGGTTGCGCCAGCCTCTCGGGGATCATCCTCCCCGGCAGCGTCTCCCACATCGGCGAAGGCGCCTTCGCGGGCTGCGAACGCCTCTCCGCCATCGCCATCCCCGACCGCGTCACCGTCATCGAGAACCGCCTGTTCGCGGGGTGCAGGCGCCTCTCCGCCGTCACCCTCCCCTACACCATCACCCGCATCCACAGCGAGGCCTTCGCCGACTGCCTCCAGCTCCCCAGGATCGCCTTCCCCCGCCAGCTCGGCTTCATCGGCAAAAACGCCTTCTCCGGCTGCCTCAAGCTGAAACAGCTTTTCTTCACAGGCAACCCGCCGGAACTCGACGGGCGCGTCTGGCCCGAAGAACACAAAGGGCGCATCTTCTACACCCCGTCACCCGTGCCTTGGGCATCGATGTTCGGAGGCTGGCCCACCGAAAAGCGGCCAGCCTCCTGACGCCCTCTCAGTACAGCTCCAGCCGCACCGGCCCGCGCAACCCCGACAACTGGAGCGCGTCTTCCGAGGAGAACCCCTGAAACGCCTTGAGCGTGCGCTTGCCTTTTTCAAACGCCATATTGCTCTGCGTGACCCGCTGCTCCGGCGGCAGCGCCGCGTCGCCCACCAGCCGGTTGGCCCACGCGTTGGTCACCTCGATCTCCAGCACGTTCTCGCCCGCCTTGAGCCCGCCCGTCAGCTCCATCTGCCACGGCGCGGTCCAGACGATGCCCATGTCCTTGCCGTTGAGCCGCACCTGCGCCAGCGCCGCCACGTTCCCGAGCTGCAGCACCGCCTTGCGCCCGGCCTGCCCCTCCGCCACCTCGAACACCTTGCGGTAGACCGCCGTGCCGGAAAAATGCCGGATGCCGCTGTCCGCGTGCTCCGTCCAGTCCACCAGCGTCTCGAACACCGCCCGCTCCGGCGCGCCGCGCCCGGCCTGAAAACGCACCTCCCACGACCCCGTGAGGGCGATGCTATCCATGTGATGACTTGAGGTTGCCGTTGCGCCCCGAACGTCGAGCGTCGAACGTCGGGCGTCGCCACGAAACACCACGAACACCGACCCGTGCTCGGGCAGGTCGAGCGTCACGGCCGTCCGCCCGTCCTCCGTCCTCCGGCTGCCGACCTCCGTGTCGATCTTGCCCGTGACCGCGTCCCACAGCTCGGGCCGCTTGCCGTCCACGCGGAAAACGCACTCCGCCTTGCCTGTGCCCGCCACGAAGTAGATGTCCGTCCCGCCGTCGCGGCGGTGCGTGTACTCGAACGGCCCCTCGAAGTCCGGCGTGAGCCCCTTCGCCTTCAGCGCCGCCGCCAGCGTCGGCGAACCCGCCCACAACGCCTCCGCCAACGCGCCCACCTCGCCTGCCGCCGACGCCACGCCCGCCGCCTGCCGCGGCCGACGCGCGCCGAACACCACCGCCGCGCCTGCCGCCTTCAGCTCGCCGATCTTGCGCAGCACCTCCGGCGACGCCTGCTCGTCGTCGAGATCCACCGCCAGCACGCGGTAACGCATCCCGTCCGGCAGCACGATGTCGCCGTCCTTCACGCTCACCCGCTCCAGCAGCACCTCGTTGTTGATCACGTCATACCCGTGCCCCGGCGGCAGCGCCATCGTCGCCTTCGCGCTCCAGTTCGTCGTGAAACGCCCCCAGTGCTGATACGGCACGTCGCCGACATACGCGCACACGTCCGCCACGAAAAGCCCCTGCCGCAGCATGTGCTGACACCGCCCCAGATACGTCATGAACGGCGCGGACTGCTCAAACCACGTCACATTCGGGTTGATGTGCGTCCCCGCGAAATATTCGCTTCCCGGCAAGCCGAACTTCTTGGGCGAACACGTGAACGTGTGCCACACGAGGTGGTTCACGCCGTCGATGAAGCACTCGTCGCCGCTGCGCTTGAGAATCGCGGGATACGGCGTCCAATGCCGCGTCATGTGCGTGAACGCCTCCGCCGCCGCCAGCCGCTTGCCGTAGATGTGCGCCGTGTTGGCAGGCGCGCGGCTGAGCTGCCGCCCCTTCCGGTCGGGGTTCCCCGTATACCAGAACTCGCCCTGCGGCATGTCCGTCCGCGCGAGGAACGCGAGCTGGTCGGCCTCGCCGAACACCGCCGGCGTGCGGATCCACGGCCCGCCCGACTCGGCGTGCCACCGGAGCCCGTGCGCGTGGCTCAGCCGCATCAGCGTCCCGTAGAAATTGTCGCGGAAGCAGTCGTTGCGCGCCCGCCGGTAATCGGTCACGAACGCATGCGATGCCTCCTCGTCCTTCACCGTGAACCCAGCCAGCACCGGCAGCCAAGACCGGATGGCGTAACCGCGATACTTCTGGAATTCCTGCTCGAAAACACCCGTCCACGTCGGCACCGCGCCCTCCCAGCTCACACTGTAGAAATGCGTCAGCGTCTTGCCCGCCAGCGGCCCCGCATCCGCGAGGATCGCCTTGCCCATGCGGTTGAAATGCCCCTCCACCGCCACCGGATCGAGCACGTCCACATCATACTCGTGCCCGATAATCGTCGTATAACCGAAACGCACCAGCGCCCACTGTCCCTCCGGCACCTGCCACACGAGCCGACCGCCCGCGTCGGGCTTGCCCGTCAGCTCCACCACCTCCAGCGCCGTGTGCATCTCGATCGCCTGCTGATCGTCGATCCGCTTGCCGGAGGTCGCCTTCATCGTGTAAACCCCGTCGCCCGCGTTCAACCAGTTCTGAACATCCTGAATCGCGGAGCCGTCGTACTTGACCGCGAACAGCGCCACATCCCAGTAATGATCGAGCGCCGGGTTCTTGAGCACCGTGTCCAGCGCCGTCCCGCCCGCCAGCGGCACAGTCCGGAAGATCAGCCGCTTCGGCGCGTCCGGCCCCACCGGCCACGGCCCCTTGAGCGCCCCCGCGCAACTGCTGAGGTTCACGCTCACCTCCAGCCCCACGCGTGCCGCCTCCTGAATGCCGAACTTTAGCAACTCACGCCACTCGTCGCTCATGAACTCCATCGCGGGCGGCGGCATCACCACATGCCGCGTGTCGTCGTGATAGCCCCGCGCGTCAAACATCAGCAACCCGCCGAAACCCACCCGCCGCATCGCCTCCATATCGCGGGTGATCGTCTCCTTGTCCACATGCCCGTTCAGCCACCACCAGTACGCCCACGGACGATCCTTCACCGGCACCTCGCGGAACCCCTCCTCCAGTGTCGCAGCAAAAACTCCGAGCACGCCGCAAGCCAAAATCCCCAAAAGCAGATGACGTTTCATTCCCTTCTCCCTTTCCCTTTAGCTGGCCATGCGGCCGTTTATTTTACCCCGATCTTCACATCGCCTTCCGCGCAAAACGACCGCAACTGATACGGCGCGAGTGTCAGCGCCAGCCGCCTGCCGTCCAGCTCGGCGGGCCTGCCGCCGGTCACCAGATCCGTCACGTCCGCCGTGTCCGCCGCCAGCGTCATCCCTGCGGGCGCATCCCCGGTGTTGACGGCGTAGAACCACGTCTTGCCGCCTTCGGAGAGCGCGCGCACCTTGACCGTCTCGGTCGAACCCGCGACGTCGCCGAACCGCTTGGCGGGCAGCGCGCGGAACGCTTTCGCGAACGGGATCAGAAACGCCTCCATCCCGTACGTGCCGACCAGAAAACCGCCGCGCGTGATGCCGAGCAGATCGTGGTAGCGCAGCGGCAGCACGTACGGGCGCATCGACTGGAAAGACGCGGGATTGAGTGTGGTGACGCGCCACGGATCCTCGCGGAACCACGGGGCCTCCAACGGCTTGTCGGCCTTGCCGCGCCGCGCGGGATTCCCCACCGCCGACTCCCAGTAGTGGTCGTGCAGGTGCAGCCACGGCAGCCGCGCCGAAGAGAGGTCCGCGTAGTAGCCGGGCGTGTCGAAAACCTCGCGCAGGAACATCCGCTCGGCGTCGGTCTTCGGACGGTCGTATCCGGCCCGGAAACGCGCGGGACGCAACCCTTGGCTGATGACGATGTTCGGGGTGTCGGCGTAGAGCCGCGCGTCGATGCCCGCTTCGCGGTTGAGCCGCCCGATGTAGTCCGGCCCGTCGAACGCCTCGCCGCGCGTGGGATGCATCGGCGTGAGGAGCGTCAGCGAGAGTCGCAGGTCGGGCCGCGCCTGCGCGAGACGCGCCGCGATCCGCTTGTGCCACGCAGCCACCGCGCGGCAGCGCCACGCCACCCACTCTTCGCGCGCGTTGGCCAGCAGCCATTCGGCGTACGCCTTGCCGCGCAACGGGTCGGCGCGATCGACCGGTACGCGGATGCCGGTGTCGGCGGTGAAGGCGTCGATCATGTAGTCGTTGTAGCCCGCCCGGATGCTGCCGAGCCAGTGGAAGCAGTGCTCCGCGAGCCGCAGGTCGATTCCCCTGAAGGACGGGTGCGCCGCACCCTGCGCGATCAACGCCTCGACATCCTCCATGATCACCTTCTGCGTGTGCGGGTGCAGGATGTTGAAGTTCGGCGGCGTGCCGTGCCACCCGCCGGGATTCGGCATGCCCGTGTCCCAGACCGACACGCAGGTGCCGTGCAGCGATCCGTCGGACAGGCTCGCCTTAGTGATCTTCATCCCGTCGGGCAACGGCAACGTCTGCTGGTTGAAGGTCGGCATCACGCCCAACCCCTCGGCGTCGAACTTCACGTACCACGCCGTGAGGAAGTTTTCCGCGTGCCCCCTCGGATTGTAATCCTCCCCAATGCGCCCGTGATACCACACGCCGGGATAACAGAAGAGATCCTGCCCCGTGTATTTCATGTACGCCGCCGTCCGCTCGATCAACGTCTCGAAGCCCGGCATGGCGCCGCCGTCCGCCGCGAAGTTGTAGTTGATCGCGGGGTCCTCGTAATACAGCCCGACCGTCCGCCGCCAGCCGTCCACGGGTTCCGGCGCGAGGATCTTCGCCGCCGGGAGCCCGCCCTCCACCTTGTAGAGCCTGATCCGCGACACGGCGGCAGGCGCACCCTCCCGCGCCGTCATGAAGACGACCGCGACATCCTGCGTCGGCGCCCAATACAGGCAGCGTGCCGTCAGCATCCGCTGCTGGCACGGATACTCGTCGCCGGTCATGTACCCGACCTGCAGCTCGTAGTTACCGCGCACTCCTGCCGACGGCTGCACGATGATATCCGCCGTACGCCGCTTGTCGTCCGGGAAATCCCACTCGAAGCAATACAGCGGCCCCGCATCCGGCAGCCGGAAACGCACCGCGAAACGGTCGTTCTTGTTCGTCCCCGCCTCCAGATAGCGTACGCCGCCGAGCGCCCCGAACGTGTGCCCGCCCGTCGAGACGAAGCGCTCCGCGTCCGGCAGCGTGTCCAACGCCAACGTCTCGACCAGCCGCAGGTCGAGCGCCTCGCCTGCCGACACATACGGGTTGACCGCGCGCGGCACCCAGACCGCCTCCGGTGGCGGCTGCGGACGGTGCTCGGCGGCCAGCGCCGCAATCTGCGCCGGGGCGAGCGGCGCGGCAAAAACCTTCAGCTCGTCGATCAGCCCGTCCGCCTGCCGCCCCTCTTTCGTGCCGCCCACATGGAACGACGCGAACGTCCTCGGTCGGTCGGCGACGCGCCTGCCGCCGCCGTCGGTTCCCTCCGCCAGCAACGCTTCCTTCAGCGGGTTCTCGCTGTCGCGCTTGGCTTTGACCGCCTTGCCGTCCACATAGAGCGCCGCGTCCGTCTCGTCCCACGTGAACGCGACGTGCCGCCACTCGCCGTTCTTGCGCCGCGGCCTCGTGGAGACAAACGCGTCGCGCGTGTCGCTGGTGTCGCCTCGCAACACCGCGCCGTAGTGCCACACATACACCGCGCCCGAGCCGACTCGCTGCCGATCCCACGGCGCGGTGAAGCCGAACAGGTGCCGCCAGCGGTCTTCCGCGCCCTCCGCCCACTCCGGCTTGTACCAGAGGGCGACCGTGCCGCGCGCCGGGTCGCAGTTCTTCTCCAGCGCATATTCCAGCCGCGACTGCACATCCGCCGTCAGCCGCACCGCCTGCCCCACGACACCCGCCTCGAAGACCAGCCCCCGCGCGGCCAACGGCGCCGCGCAGCCCCCTGCCGTCCGCGCCTCCGCCGTACCTTCGAACGGCACGTGGAAGAGCGGCTCGGGCACACAAACGCCGACCCGCGCGGAAATCCCGCACAGGAACAGCACCGCTAGCCTCGTCCGTCTCACCGTCTCCCTCCCCTGCTCACGCTTCCTTGCCGTTTGCGGCAGCCCCCGAAGCCTGACGCCCCATCCTGACGCCGCCCTCTACGCGTCCGGCGTCACCACCGCCGCCTCGATCCCGAGCACGGCGGCGATCTTGACCAGTTCGTCGGCATGATGCCCCACGCCCAGCGCGAAGTGGTGCGTCGGCCCTTCCAGCACCCAGCGCTTGAGAAACGTCCGCACGTCCGGCAGGAACTTGCCGTGCGTGTTGGTGTTGCCGGTCGGCGGGATCGGCCCGGCCATGGACTCGCCCTCGGCGATCACGAACTTCATCTTGCCGTCGGCCTTGACGCCGATGGAAAGCATGGTGATCGGCCCCTCCTTGATGTTGAACTCCACGCCCGCGCCCTTGCCCGGTTTGCCGTGATACGTCTTGAGCGAGCGCAGCACCGGCTTGCGCGAGGCGATATTCAGGTGGTGCGGCCCGTCGTGGCCCACCAGCACGGAATCGCGCTCGAAGTCGATGGGATGGAACTCCGCGAAGCTGCCGCCGATGTCGAGGCGGTCCATGATCATCATGGCGATGCAGTTCTTGAGGTCATACTCGCCGCACATCGGGAAGCCCGCGCCGGTCAGCAGCGAGTTGCCGACGATCAGATTGGTGACCAGCTCGCGCATCGGCGTGTCGGGCATCGCCTCGTAGTAATAGGCCAGCCCGTCGAGCTTGCGTTCCGCGATGAACTTCTCCAGCGCCACCGCCGCTTTGGCGGCGACCTCAAGATCGCGCTCGGTGAGCTTGGTGGTGATCGGGTCGGACACCGGGTCAGGCGTGTCGAAGAAATCGAGGATCGCCTTTTTCTTGGCCTCCACCGCCGGACGGTCGTCGGCCAGATAATGCTTGAGGATCTCGTCCGGCTCGCACAGCGCCACGTGGCAGCCGAACGCCGCCGTGACCGCCGTCGGGTCCACGTGCATGTCGTACATCGACTCCAGCACGTGCCCCATAAGCCCGATCCGCGCGCGCCCCAGATCGTGCAGCACCTTCGCGATCCGGCACCACTTCGCGATCTCGGCGTCAGCCGCGGCATCGCCCTCACGCACACCGATGATCACGTCTGCCACCGGTTTGCCCATGCGGACCGCCACGCCCGTGAACTCCGGCACGGAGCAGAAGTCGTCGTTGCAGAGCTGGGTGTAGGTCTTGGCCGTCGCATACGGCATCGCCCGCAGCGGCTGCAACGCCACCAGCACGATCGGCACGTTCAGGCCGCGCGCGATGGCCCCGAACGTCGAGGAGGTGGCATACGTCACCATATCGACGAAGAGCAGGTCGAGGTCCGCCGCCTTCATCCGCGGCAACGCCGCGTACGCGCTCTCGGCGTCGTCCAGCAGCCCGAACGGCACCGCCTCCACGCCATTGCGCGTGACCTTGCTTTCGAACGCCGCGAGCTTGCCGCGCATCTCGTCCAAGAGCCCGTCGAACTGCCCCCAGTAGGTATGATGCCCCACCCCGACGATGCCGACCCTCGCGGCCAGCGGTTTCCTTCTTTCAATACGCACGATGCTTTTTCCTTAGGTTTCGGATTGTTTTACAAAGAGTCCACGCCGCTGTTCCGGTGTGGGCGGCGGGAAGAACCCGCTGGCCAGCCGTCCGATCAGCAACGTCGGCACAAAAGCGAAGGCCCCGCTCCACCACGCGGGAAAGGCGGGATTCAGGAACACGAGGGCGACGCCCGCCGCGCCTGCCGCCAGCCCTGCCGCCGCGCCGCCCGCGTTGGCGCGGGACGAGAACATGCCGAGGACGTAAACGCCCAGCAGCAGCCCGAGGAAGGTGCTGGCCACGGCGGTGATCTGGTCGATGAAGTTCTTGCCGATGTAAGGGGCGAGGAGCGCGGCACCGATCACGCCAATACCGATCAGGGCGGTGCGCAGGTAGTTCGCCCGCACGGAGGTCTCGCGGCGGTCGAGCAGGTCGTAGGTCCACACGGAAGCGATGCTGTTGATGCCCCCCTCCAGCGTGCTCAGCGCGGCGGCCAAGAGCCCGGCGCACATCAGGCCCGCGATGCCGGGCACGCGCAGGTCACGCACGATGAAATGCGGCAGAATCTGGTCTTGGCTGGCCACCGCCGGCATGGCACCCGCCGTCTGCGTGTAGTAGACGAACATCACCGTGCCGGTCAGCATGAAGAGGAAGTAGACAGCGGTCGCGACGACCGCGTTGAGCGTCAGCGCGCGGTGCAGCTCCTTGGGGCCGGACATGCTGAGGTAGCGTTGCACCGTCACCTGCGAGGTGGTGTAGCCGGGCAGGTAGACGAAGAGCGCGAGCGCGAGCACCCACCACACGCTGGTCTGATCCTTCACGCCTGCCGAGAGATCCGCGAGGTTGAACTTGGCGTGGGCGCGTCCCGTCTCGATGACCGCCGCGAGGCCGCCGTCGATGCGTCCGAGCGCCAGCAGCAGGATGACGATGACGCAACCGCCGAGCGTCAGCGCCTGCAACACGTCGAGCCAGATGATCCCCTTGAGGCCGCCCGAACAGGAGTAGAGGATCGCGACGACGCCGATCGCCGTCAGCGTGAACACGAACTGAGGCTGGCTCAGGCCGATCACCGCGTCGAGGATCAGCACCAGCGTGTACAACATGCTGCCCAGCCAGCCGAAGGCGTAGCCGAAGAAGAGGATCGCTCCCAGACGGCGCAGGCGCGGATGAAAGCGGATCGACAGGTATTCGTAGACGCTGCGCAGGCGGAGCCGCGTGTAAAGCGGCACGAACACGAGCCAGAGCAGCGGCGTGATGAAAAGCGGAATCAGGAGCAGCACCGACAGCAGGCTCCAGTTGCGGTACGCGCCCTCGCGCGGCAGCATCACGAACGCGGCGGCGCTGAAAGCAGCCGCGAAGATCGAGAGCCCCACCGCGAAACCGTTCATCGCGTGCCCGCCGGTGAAATAGTCGTCGGCGTTCTTCTCGGTGCGCGCGAAGTGGAAGCCAAGCCCCGCCACGAGCGCCACGTACGCGGCGACGATCACCCAATCCGTAACTCCGATTCCGCTCATCGTACCGTCCTTACCTCACCGAGACCATCGTCCCTTTGGGCGGCGACAGGATGCTGCCCGTGCCCGAGACGAACTCGGGATGCGTCGCCGCGCTGATGACACCCGACACGGTCTTTCCCGCGTACCGCACCGTTTTTACCGTAATCTGCCCCTCGAAATCCAGCACCAAACCCGCGCCGGAGGCGATGTCCAGCAGGGTGGTGTCCGGGAAACGTCCCGCCACGCTCTGGCGCGGACGCGCCGCAGACGCGGGCACGATCTCGATCTGGTCATACATCGAGACCGCCGGGTCAAAATAAGTCTGGAGCCCCTTGAACTGGAGCACATACGGCACGCCCGCCGTGACCGGCGGCAACGGCAACGCGTAGCTCCGCAAATCGCCGCCCATGTTGAAAAAGCGCCCGAGGCGCTGTCCGCCAAAGGACACTTCGAAGTCGTGATATTTCGGCAGCAGGTAGGCCGAGCGCGTCTTGGTGATAAAACGCAGCACATAGCCGCCGCTCTCCGCGAACGTCACCGTCTGCGAGAACGAGTGCGTCATCGACGTATACCCCATGTAAGTCCCGTACGGCACGGTCTCGCTCCAGGCGTTGACGTTGGAGTACACGCCCGCCAGCGAGGTGCAGGCCCAGTTCGTCGTCACCAGCGGATTCTCCGTCGTGACGGCCTCAAAGCCGCCGTTCTTGAGCGCACCCACCGTTTCGTCCGCGCCGATGCGCTCGATGACCACGTCGTCCAGCAGCGACGCCGTGTTCACCGCACCGGTCCCGACGAACGCCAGCTCCAGCTCCGCGCCGGTCTCCACGGGCGGCAACATCAGCTCATAGCGCTGAAAGGCCGTGTCCGTCATCCTGAAAGGCCGCACCAGCTTGCCGTCGAGCAGCACGTTGAACGTGTGGTTCACCAGCCCGACCCGCGCGGCAGCCGAGAAACTCAACCGATACACGCCCGACGTGGGGAACGTCACCGTCTGTCGGATGCTGCCGTTTGTCGTCAGCATCCCGGCCGCGATGCCCTCCGGCACCGTGCGCGGCATCGACCGCGTCACCGAGTTGTTCGACTGGATACGCCCGATGCCCGCCAGCCCGCTGAACGTCCAGCCCGTGCCCGACGGCTCGTTGGTGACGATCACCCCCGCTTCAAGCATCGCAACCGGAAGCTCAAACCCGCCGTTTGTCACCGTCGCGAACACCGGCGCGGTGGCGTAGTACGAGACCGGGACGACGCGGATCGCGTCCACGAACGACGCGCGCGTCATGAGCGTGCCCGGCGCGTTGCCCTGAAATTTGACCGTGTGCACCCCCGCCGCGAGATAAGGCAGCCGCACCCTGTAGCGCCAGAAAGCCGTGGACATCGTGATGATCTCGGAAACGAGTTGGTCATCCACATAGACCTCGATATAGAGGTTGAGGTTCCCGCTGCGTCCCGCCGCATAAAACTCCAGCATGTACTGGCCTGCGTCCGCCACCGTGAAAGTGGTCTCGCCCGCGCCCCGGTTCAGGTAGAGCATCACGTTCCCGTCCGGCACCGACCCCGGGATCACGTTGAAAACGGTCGCTCCCTCGGTCACCACGCCGGCATGGCCGCCCGTGTAGTAGTTGGTGTCCTGCGTGAACGTCCAGCCCGCCACCGTCACGTTCTTGTACATGGCGAATGTGCCGCTCGGCAATGTGCCTTCCAGACTCCACTCATTCACCGCCGCCTCCGCAACCGGCACGGCTGCCGCCGCGCGCGGCGTGGCGAGCCGCAGTGCGCCTGCCGCCACCTCCACCGCCGACACGTTCCCCGCCACCGACGACACCGCCAACTCACCCGTGCCGGTCTTCACGACTTTGCCCGCCGCCCCTGCCACACGGCTGACGCCGGCATCCTGCACATGGAGCGTCTGCCCGCCCTCTTCCAGCTCGAACAGGAACGGCTCGCCCGCGACCAGCAACCCGCCCTCACGCAGACGCACCGTGCCGTCGAATGCGTCCGTGCCGCCGTTCATCAGCGCGAGCGTGCCGCTGCCGCTCTTGCTGATTGTGCCGTTGCCCGCGACTGTCGCGCGCGGGGCGTTCGTGCCGACCGAGAACTCCGCCGCGCTGCCGTTCGCCAGCCGGTACGTGCCGAGCGACTCCTCGCCGCCGCGGCTGAACCATTTGTGCCACAGATAGTCCTGCACCTGAAGCCGCTCGGCCTCGGTCAGCTCGGACGTGAAGAACAGCCCCTCGCAGATGCGCGACCCGCCGGAATAGCCGGGGTAGATGCGGTCTTTGGCGAAGGTGTTGGCCTTCGCGCTCTGGAGCGTGAAGCACTCGATCAGGTGATACGCCTTGTCGAAAATCTGGATGTTCTTCCCGTCGCGCATCTGGCGGTCGAGGTAGTTGATCCCGTCGTCCGCGATCACGTTCGCGGAGTTGATCCACAGCGCACTACTGCCGCCCGCCCAAGGCGCGGTCGGCGCGGGCGAGAGGATCGTCGAGTTCTGGATCAGCATGATCCCGCCGCCGGAGGAATTGCCGTTGTGCGAGCCGAAGACGATGAACGCCGCGCGCAGATCCAGCGTCCGCTCCGCGCCGTTGGTCCCCGCCCAAAGCAGCCAGCGCGAGTTCGGGTTCGTGTCCTGCACACCCCACACGCCGAAATCCAGATACTTCTTGCCGCCCAGCGTCGCATCGCTGACACAGGTCGGCTGGCGCTCGACCACATCGTTCGTCGCCATCATGTACTGGTAGACCTCCGCGTCCACCGACGCTTCGCGCACGTCGTGCCACCGCACGACCTTGCCGTCCGCCTCGACCACGTTCGTGTTGGCGTCCACCCAGAACGAGACCTTCTGCCGCAGCGCCTCGGGCAGCGGGGGCGGCGGAAGCGCATCGGTGAGCGCGACCGACAAGCCGCCTTCCAGCACATCCAACGCCGCCCTCATCATGCGCGGGTTCTGGAGCGTGAGCGTGCCCGCGCCGGTCTTGCGGACCGCGTTGTCGATGAGCGGGCGCTCCAGCACGGCGGCGTTGGTCGCCGTCTGGTAGAAGTCATCCTGCGACACCGCATAGAACGGCACCTGCGCCTGAGCCGTCAGCATCCGGCAGACCGCCAGAGCCGACATCAGAGGAATCATCCGAGTTTTCATGTCTCACTCCTGTTTTGACCCATCATACCACCGCTAGAAAACAATCCCATTGTAGGCCGCAACGCCGCGACCGTCGATATGTGCTTTGCGTATCATTTATCGACTTATTGCGCAGCCCGCCACCGCGCAAAGCCCGCTCATTCGGGCGACAGCTTCAGCAGCAACACGCTGTGCCCCGGCAACGTGAGGGTGCGCCGGAAACAGCCCTCCTCGGGATGGAGCGGCTCGCGCGTCTCCTCCAGCTCCGCCAGATGCCGGTACGTGTCGATGTTCTTCGAGAACAACGCGGTGCCGCCTGCGCCGTACTGCTTGAGCGTGCCCTCATACCTGCCGCCCTCGTCCGTCAACGGCACGCCGACCTCTTTGCAGTCCCGCTCGAACGCGTAGGCCCAGACGCCGCTCCCGGCATCGATGCGCTGCGTCGTGAGCGTCCACTCCGCTCCGGCCTTCATCCGCTCGTCCCGCACCACCAGATGCACCGTTTCGGGAATCTTCGGAGACCGGCGATCCCAATGGTTGTACAGCAGCACATACAGCTCCTCGCCTTTGCGGCAGGCGATGGCCCCGCAGTCCACGGCGGAGGTGCCCTCCACGCGCACGTCAACACGCTGTCCGCCGCTCATGCGGTTCAGGAATCCGATGACCTGCGCGCGCGGATGCAGCACGCCGCGGGTCGTCTGCGACCACTCGTACACGTGCAGAATGCCGTACCGGTACACGCGGTCGGCCAGAGCGGCGTAGAAGCTGGCAGACCACTCGGTCGTGTCGCCCGCCCAGAGCCGGACCCCGCGCTCGTCATGCAGCACGGCGAACTCGCCGACGACAAGCGGCACCTCGCCCAGCCGGGGATACGCGCCGATCCGCTGACGGATGGCGCCCACCGCCTTGTCGAACTCGCCCACCGAAGCGCCCACACGCCCGTACCACGAGAAGGAGAACCAGTCCATGCGCGTGCCCACCCTGCCGGTGACGGCGTTGGTGCCGCTCGCCGCGTGGTCGATGATGTCCAGCCCCCAGCCGCCGCGCGTCGCGGTGCCGAACTCTCCGCCCGCCGGATTCAGGATGTTGCCCGGCCCGATCTTGGCTTCCGGCAGCACGCGGACGAAGGCCTCGACGGTGTGGTCGTAATGGGCGAAGTACTGCTCCCGCGTTCCCGACCAATGCCCCGGAACCAGATCCGGCTCCGTGCCCACACGGAACCACCAGCCTGCCACCGTCTCGCGCCCGAAGGCCGCCACCATCGCCCGCAACGCCGCCTCGACATACCGCGCCCAGACCTTCTCGTCATCGGGCGGCGCGGTGTTGCCGTAGGTGTTCTCCTGAACCGGATTGCTCATGGCGTAGGGCGTGTTGTCCAGCACGATCCACGGCGTGAACCCTCCGTCAATCATCGCCCGAAGCTGCGCAATCATCCCGGTGAAGTCGACGTCCAGCTCGCCCTCCGGCGTGAGCCCCCGGTACCACACATTCTGATCCGTGTAACGCCCGCCCAAGAGGTAGACGGCGTTGATCTGCCGGATGAACGGCTGCCCGCGGTTGATGCCCTCCGCATGCCTCGGCTGCAGGAAACGGTGCGGCCCGTTGCAGTTGGCGACCGTCCAGAACGGATAACACGCGCCGATGTCGCGCCCGGCCTGCACCGTCACCGTCCGCTCGCCGGATTCCGGCACCGTGATCGGCAACGCCATGTCGGAAAGCGTGATCCCGCTGAGCGTCCCCTGCCACGAGGCCTGCCCGTTACGCGAGCCCACCTCGCACCGTTCCGGCCAAGGGGACATCATCAGCCCGTAACAGGAACCGACCGACTGGCCGTCAACCACCAACTGGAACTCCACGTCCTCCTCGTCCTGCTGCCGCCAACTGAACTGGACGCGGTGCCGCTCGCCCGGGCGCCACGCCCGCGCGCCGCGAAACTCGATCTGCGCGAAACGCGCCTCCGAGCCCTTGTAGACGGCCCGCAATGTGCCGTCGCGGAAAAAGAGCGTGGCATGCACATGCGCCTTCGACTGCGCGTGGAACAACGTCCGGTCGCCGGAGGCAGGCCACTCCGGCGGCACATGGCACGTCATGTCAACCAGCCCGCGCCCGGCCGTCACGTAGCGGCCCGTCGGCAGACTGATGCCGCCTTGCGCGAACGTCACGCCATCCTCCCCCGCCGTCACGCCGGGATCAACCCGCGCCCCTTCCGGCAACGCCGCCAGCGTCCCCGCGTCGATCCGCAGCGCCTCGCCCGCGCCTGCCGACAGCGCCAGCGGAAGCGCGAGCGCGATGCCAAGCCAACTCTTTCTCATACCCGTCTCCTTAACCTGCCGCGCCGCCTCAACGTATCCGGATCTGCGTCCCGCGGTACAGCATGAGCACCACATCGTTCCCGACGATCTTGAGCTTCGCCGGATCGGGCGTTCCCGTGACCGTCCAGCCGTCCAGCGCCGACGCGCCGGCCAGCCCGCCTGCGGAGAAAACCTTCTGCCCGGAATAGAGGAATCCCGTGCCGCCGATCTCCAGCGTCGCGGCGGCAGGCAACGTCAACACGCCGATCACGTCGATGCGGCCCGCCGTGCGCTCCTCGCCGTCATAACGCCAGACCGCCCGCGCGCCTTCCTGAAAACTCAACGACGCGACACGCGGCGCAGCCGTCGCGTCTGCCACGCCGAACGCCGCGCCCGACACGACGGCAACCGCCGAGTTCGTCATGCCCCCGCCGCTCACGAGCAGCGTGCCGTTGCTCACCACCGTCGCGCCGCTGTAGATGTTGGTCGCGCCGACGAGCGCCATCGTGCCCGCGCCGGTCTTGATCAGCCCCGCGCTGTTGCCGGTGTGCGAGCTTTCGAGAAAGGCCGCAGAAACCGTCAGGTCTGCCGCCGCGTCGCCGGTCACATCCTCGACGCGGAACGTGCGGAGCACGCCTGCCGCCGCGTTGAACGACAGATGCACGCCGTTATAGATACCGGGCTCGGCGCGGATCACGGAGGGCACGTTCCCCGTCACCGCCACGTTGCCGCCGAGCGCGAACGCCTGATAGGGACCGCCCTGCCCCGGCCCGGTCGCGAGCGCGCCGCCGTTGAGCGTGAGCGCGCCGAGAAACTGGAATCCCTTGAGCATCTTGAGCGTGCCGCCGTTCAGATTATAGGGCACGCCGTCGCGCATGGAATCGCGCGTGGCGATCATCGTCGCGCCCGCGTTGACGGTGTAGGACGAGGCGTTGGACAAGCCCCGCCGCTGGTTGGCGTTGGCCGTGCCGTGCTGGAGCGCGCCCCCGTCCACCACCACAGGGCCGGAAAACGTGTTGATGTTGGCTGCCGCCGCGTCCACGACCGTGGTGCCGCCGCCGGAGTGCCGGAACGTGCCGCTGCCGGTGACGGCGTTCGTCAGCAGGGTGAGCCCCGCCCCCGCGAAATCGAGCGTGCCCGCGCTGATCGTGTTCGTGCCGCCGTGCGTGACGCTCCCGGTGAGGCGCAAGGCCCCGGTGCCCGATTTGACCAGCCCGCCGGGCCCGGAGACGTTGCCGAATGCGAGCGTGGTCTCCGCCCCGCCCGGCGTGACGCTGACGGCCGATGCGGACGCCGCGAGATAGACCTCGTTGACCGTTTGCGCACAGGGCGCGGAAAGCGCTCCGAACGTGACCGTCTGCCCCGTCTCGCCTGCCTCGCTCGTGCTCTTGTGGCTCAGCTCAATCTGCGTGCCGCTGAGGATGCGGCGGATGTAGGTGCCCGCAGGCAGGAAGGCGTTGCCGACCGTCTGGCCGACCGCGAGCCCCGCCGTCGACGGCACGTTCATCTTGTAGTTGTCGATCCAGCCGCCGCCGCTCGGAACCGTCACGCCGCCCGCGCTGCCGCCTGCGGCAGAGGCGCGCCCGACGAGTTCAAAACCGCCGCCGCTGAGCACGAGCCGCGACTGCGGGCTGTAGGCGTCCGCCAAGGCCAAGCTGCCGGGAGCGCCCGCGATCAGGTTGTAGTCCACGCGCACCGCGCCCTGCAAGACCGTCGTGTCGCCGGTCCAGTCGTTGGTTGCCGCCAGCCCGCCGCCCGTGAAGGTCAACCGCCCGGGCCCGGTCTTGACGAACGACCCCGCCGCGCCCGCCTTGTCGGTAAGCCGCGCCGAGGGCGAGACGATGATCGCGCTGTCCGCGAACGATGCGTTGAACGTGCGCGTGCCGTCCTGCGCCAGCGTGACGGTCAGCGGGCGGCTGGTGTTCCGCTGCATGTCGCGCACGGTGGAGGCGGTGCCGTCGTAATCCTCGAACGCGCTGCCGTTCTCCAGCCACACGTTGTTGCTGGCGGCGCGGGTCTCGATCGTGCCGTTGTTGAACGCCAGCACGCCACGCCCGGCCCAGCGGTCGATCTGGTAGCCGCTCTGGAGCGTGTTGCACCCGTTGCCGTTCGCCACGCCGATGCGGTCGGCCTTGAGCGTGCCGCCGTCGAGCACATACGTCTGCGTGCCCGCCGTCGGGCGGTCGTACGCCTCCAGCAGGCAAAGGCCGTAGGCCGAATTCGGAATCGTCACCGTCCCGCCGGTCTGGCGATAGGTGATGTTGCGGTTGATGCCGCTGCCGATACCCAGTTGCAGTTGCGCCGCCAGCGTGACGTCGAAAGCGGTGTCGATATACTGGTCGGCGGAGGATGAGGAGAGCGCCAACTGGTTCGCGGTCAGCGAGGCCGCCGTCAACACGCTGGCGGCATTGCCGGGCGTGCTGTTGACCACACTGATGTTCGCGGCGCCCGCGCCGGGATCGGTGATCGCGCCTGCCACCGCAAGGTTGCCGCCGTCGGCAATCGCGAGGGAGGCGGTCTTGCCGCTGGTGTTGTCGAACGAAAGCGCGGCGGCCACGGCGGCAACACCGCTTTGCACGGTCAGCGTCGCGGTGGCCGCGTTGCTGACCGACACCGCGTCCGTGGTCTGAGGCACGCCCGTCGGCGTCCACGTCGCCGCGTCGGCCCAGTTGGCAGACGCGCCGCCCAGCCACGTTTTGACCGTCAGGACAGGGGGCTCGGGCTCCATCAACGCCACCAGCCGCTCCGCCATCATCGCGAAACCGGCGTCGTTCGGGTGCACGAGCACCGCGTCGAAATAATCCGTGCTCGGGTCGATCAGCGCCGGCCCTTCGATCACGGTGAGATAGGGGTCGTTGCGCGCGGCTGCCACCGCGCGGACGACCTCGCGGTACGATTCGAGCGGCGCGATCTGCGAACCCGGATTCCACGACTCGTGCACCCACAGCGGCGTGAGCAGGAAGACCGGCACCGACGGCTGCTGCGCGCGCAGATTCGCGAGGAACCCGTCCAGCCGGTTGCTGTAGGTCGCCAGCGCCACGCCGCCCTGCCAGTCGTTGACGCCGATGAGCACGGAGACCACATCCGCCTGAAGCGAGCCGACCGTCGTGCCGTCTGCCGCCGTGGCGGCGCGTCCGCCGAAGCCCATGTTGACGAGCTGCCACGCCTTCGCCTCCGCCACCCGGTAGGCGTAACCGCCGCCCGTGTCGCTGGCGGTGAACCCGTGCGTGATCGAGTCGCCGTACGCGAGATAGCGTTCCGGCGGACGCGCGGCAGGCGTCTGGAACTGCGCCTCGGCGTTGACCTGCAACCCTTGGAAATCGACGGCATCGCCGTAGGGCAGGATCAGCTCGTAATCGTGGAAACCGCCGCCGGGCGGCACGGCCAGCGTCACGACCACCTGCTCGGGCGCGCGGACTGTCGAGGTGGCGGCGGTCTGGAAAACCCACGCCGCGTTGGTCATGCCGTCGATCTTGTAGAAGCCCCGGCTGTTGCGGGCGCTGGTGGAGACGTGCCGGTCATTGTAGTAGAGCGTGGCCTGCGCGTTGGTGGCGTCCGTGCGGAACCGGATGCGCGTACCGGGGTTGTCCCACTCGTAACCCTTGCCGGAGATCGTCAGCAACCGATCGAACCGCGCCAGCGTGACGGAGGCGTCGAACGGCGCAGCCACGAAGGATTTGCGGACGTAATCAGAGTACGAGATGCGCGCGTCGTCCGCCGCGATGCTGCCGGGCACGGCGGGTTCGGCCAGTTGGTTGACCAGCAGCTCGCCCGCGGAAAGCACGCGCGTCGTGAGGCGGAACTCGTCGATCAGGCCGTCCCAGCCGTTGCCGCGGTCGTGGCGGTTGCCGACCGCGAAGGCGGCGGCGATATTGGTGATCGAGGTTTGGCTGTGCGTGCGGCTGGAAGACTGCAACGCGCCGGACGCGCTCAGATCCTTGAAGTAGAAGGTGATGCCGGACGCGCTCGTGTTCGTCGGCGTGATCGAGGCCGCGACGTAGTAGTCCACACCCGTCTGCAGTTCGAAGCCGGAGTTGATCGTGTCGAGCGCACCTGCGGCTGACCCGCAGAATTGAAGCACGAGCCGTCGCGCCCCCTGCCCCGAACCTTCGCCCGTGACCACGAGCTGCCACGCGAGCGTGCTGCCGGTCGAGCCGGTGCCGTGCGCGGCGATGGTGCGGAACGTCCCGCCCGCGCCACCGGAGGCGAGGTTCACAAACGCCTCGACCGTGAAGGGCGTGGTGTCGGACGGCAGCAGCGGGCTGTCCGCGCAGGTGAACACGTCGCCCTTGGACGCCGTGAAACGCGCGGCGTAGTCGTTCGCGCCGCCTGTGCCGTCGAAGGCGCGCGGGAAGGCCGCGCCCGGCCCGGTCGCCTCAAGCGCGATTTGCTGCGGTCCCGTGCCGGTGGTCGCGTTGGAGGTGAGGTTGAGGAGGTCGTAGGAATCGTTCTTGAAGCCCGGCGAGGGCTCGAACCGGTAGAGCGTCGTTCCCTGCGGCACCGCCTCGGCGGCGACCACCGCGCGGTAGGCCGACGTTTTGCCGCCCAGCGCGTCCGTCGCCACGACGGTGAGCCCGTGGATGCCGCGCGTGGTCAGCGTGTGCGGGAGTTTCCAGCCGCCGACGCCCGGCTCGGTCTGCACGCCCAGCAACTGGTCGCCGTCGTAATACGCCATCGACTGGATCGGCGCGGTCACGTCCTCGATGGCCGAGAGCCGGACGTCGTCCAGCGCCGCGCCGTTGACGTAGGAGTAGAACTGCACGCTGCTGACGCCGCCGAACGAGGGGTTCGTCGGGTTGCGGAAGTAGCCGAGCGTGCCCGTGTGGAACAGCGTCCCGCCGGACGGCCCGAACTCAACCGCATACGTGTCGCTGTCCGCAAAATAGTTGAGGATGAAGGTGTACGTCAGCGGGCCGGACGTGAAGACGCCGGACGTGAAATCGTAGGTCGAGCCCGCGACCGTCTGCCCCGAAAGCGTGACCGCGCCGGTGTTGTTGGTGAAGACACCCAAGGAAAACGGGCCTGCGGAGACGTTCGAGGCCGTGAAGCGGAAGGTGAGCCACGGCGAGGCCGGGTTGACGGCCTGATTGGACTGGAAAAGGTTCACGATCAGCGGCTGGTTCCACGCACTGTTGTCAGGCGTCAGGTTGACGGTGAAGGCGAACCGCAGTTGGAATCTTTCGGCCAAGGGCGTGAACGACTGGCTCAGGCTGGCGGTCTCGCGGATCACCGCCGCGCCGCCAGCGCTTCCGAGATCGGGCCCCTGACTCAGCCCCGCCGTGTTGCCTGCCGTCCACGAGGTCGGGACGCCCGACGCCCACTGCGCGAAATCGCCGTTCGCGATGAGGTTCTGCGGCGCGAGTGTCACGGCGGCACGTCCGAACCCGCGCGGATCGACCTCGATGTCGAACGTCTCGCCCACCGGCAGCACCGCCATCTGCGGCGGGTTGGTCTGGCCGGACTGGATGGCCGAGTCGGGCTTCGCGGCCCCGACGATCGCCAGCGGCCCCTGCAGCGGAATCTCGCTGCGGGTCGTGGCGCCGTCGTACGAGGTCTGCGCCTGATACGCGCGCGCCACCGTCTCGCTGAGCAGCCACGAGGCGTTGCTCACGACGCCCGCGTAATCCGCATACGGGGAGACCGTCACATGCTCGCTGCGGTCCGCCCCCGTCGTCGAGGTCACGTACGGGCGCTGCCCCAGCCACCCCGACGCCAGCGGGATCGGATTCAGCGTCACCGGATTGCCCGGCACCAGCCCCGGCAGGACGCCCGCCGGATAACGCAGGCGGAAGGCCTCCGCGATCCAGATCCACGCCAGCGACCAGCCCTGATTCGTGAACGTGTCGTGCTGCGTCCGCCAATCGACCGCATACGCCGCACGTCCTCCGTCCGCCCGCCAGCCCCTGAAGTTCGACGCCGTCACGTTCGGGTCCGTCGCCCCGTTCGTGTCGTCTGACCCGGGAATGAACAGCACCGGCACCTGCCGCGCCGCCTCGGCCCAGTTGGCACGGATCACGTTGCTGCCCCGCTGCGGCACCGCCGCCACCACCCGGTCGGCCAGATACTGCGCCATCTCCGTGGAGACGAACCCGCCGAGCGAGAACCCGGTGAACACCACAGGCGCGTTGACCAGTTCCGGCCTCCCGCTGACCGCCGCCGCCGCCGCGAGAATCGCGTCGAGCGAGGCGAGCGCCTCCGCCTCGGAGATGCTGATGAACCCCGCGTTGGACCCCGCGCCGATCAGCGCACACCCCAACGACCGGGCCGCCTCCTGCCACACCGTGTCGTCTGCGCGGAACCGCCAGTCGCCGCCGCTGCCGGGATAGAGGAACACCACCCCGCGTATCCTCGGCACGTCCGCCGCCGGAGGCGTGTAGACGCGGTAGTCCGCCGTCTTGGAACCGGACGAGGTTGCCCACGTGGCCTGATAATTAAAAGTCCCCCCGTGTGCCGCCATCGCCACCGAAAAGCCCGCCGCCACCGCACACCAAAGCGAACGCACACTCCGTCCGACCGAACCCTGAAAACCCATCTCCGCCCTCCCGTTCCCGCGCTGCCACCCGACACCCGTTGACGACACGCACCGTGCCGTTACGCTTCGAGTATACAAAGGACGCGCCGTTTGTCGATCTGCCGTTTGCGTATCATTTATCGACTTATTGCGCAGACACGGCCTTCACGGAACGCGGGGAGGGGCAACGCCATCAAACGCCTTGAGTGGACAAACCCGTGGCCCGGGCATCGGCCTCTGACCGTCCCCATCGTGCGACCTTTCCCCCCTTCACGGCGGATAGGCCAGAAAGAGCGCCCGGCACAGCTCGCACGTCACGTCGGTCTGCAGAAGCGTCCCGTACGATTCGGCGTAGCCTGCCGCCAGCTCGATCAGCACCCCGAAGCGCCCCGCCGCCCCGGTGTTCATCAGCCCCGGGATGCCGTTGTTGGGCCGCATGTAATCCAGCAGATACGGCGACACCGTCTCCTCGTCGCTCTGCCTCAGCAGGTGCCGCCCGCGCAGACGCGCGTTGGTGATCCGCTGCATGTCCAGCGCGCGATCCTCGTTGTCAGGATGCGCCGTGATGGGCAAGATCCCGAACTTGTTGCTCTTCGCGCTCGCGTTGCCGTGGAAGTCGAGGATGCAGTGCAGCCCCGGATCACGGACGATCCTGCGATACGCGCGCGCCTCGGGCTCGGTGAACGGCCCCTCGCCCTTCCAGTCGTAGTCGTTCGGGCCGTACACGCCGTCGCCGGTGCTGTCGCGCCCTTTGAATTGCTCCCAGCGGTAATCGCCCTGCCGATTGAGATCCACGCCGTTGGCGTTCTGCCGCCGCATCTTCACATAGCCCCACGGGTTCAGCACCGGCATGATCTTCACCCGCACCCGCTTCAGGTCCACCACATCCGACAGCTCACCCGCCGCAAGCCGCTGCGCGAACACCAGCAACCCGTACCCCGGCTCCCACTCGATGCCATGCGCCGCCGCGTACAGGAAATAGAGCGGCCCCTCCGCCGCGCCAAGGTTCAGGCTCCACAGCCGATAACCGCCCGACGCCTCGCCCTCGTCCGCCAGCGTCACCCCCGCATGTGCCGCCGCCAGCCGACGCATCTCCTCCACCACGCCGTCGTAATCCAGCCGCTGAGAAAAATAACGTCCCAAGCGCACAGGGTTCCCCAACGCGCCGCTCACCGGCGTGAACGCGTAATAGGCGTCCACGTTGCGCCAGTGGGGCTCGCGCAGCGAAAGCAGGTCACACGCTGTCACCGCGCCCGCGCCGACCGGCAGCCGTACCAGCCCCGCCTCGCCGCCGGGCGCCGCCGCCAGCACCTCCAGCCCCGGCAGGCCGAACCCCGGCGGCAGCACCGCCAGCCGCCCGTCCGGCCAGCCC